>Ga0265797_10002391_pt1 | contig 31641 bp, 38 predicted proteins | sample P2T30metagenome_FD_192433 | JGI IMG/M metagenome (GOLD analysis project Ga0265797, IMG submission 192433) | Plant litter microbial communities from East Loma Ridge, Irvine, California - P2 T30 | ecosystem: Environmental > Terrestrial > Plant litter > Unclassified | place: USA: California... | reverse complement strand
CCATTGTTGCAGGTGATAGTAATTTTCGCGCTTCGTGTCGTCTTTCACCCCGCTAGTGTTGAGGAACCTACTGCCATCTTGCACCGTCCAAGTCCCGGGCTTGTACGTCTTTGCCTTGACGCGACACAACCCGTCTTGATGGCGTCCAAGTCGTTCTACTGACCTGAGTTTGTGCGTTACGTGTCTGCTCGACCTGTGTCAACGATCCAGCCATTACCAAGCTTCTGTACTTTTCCAAGGCTATTGTTGCGGAGTGCTCGTGAAAGTCCTCGACAGTCTCACTGAGCGCACCACCCTTGACGTGGGCCCTACCATTCTCTGCTTCCCAAGCAGCTTCTTTCTCGGCTAGCTTTTCAAGCTCTGGTAGCAGTGTATGCAGCCTTTTCTTGCAGTGCCTATGACTGATGTCGTTGCCGAAATCGTCGCGGAAGATGTACTTAGTGTTCCTCGTATCTCCACCTCTTGTAGACGCTCCCCAGTCTTCGTAGCCTCCCACGCTTTGACCAGACAGTGAAGGACCACCGGATGACTCAAGCCACTGGTGGAGTCCGCCTTGATTCATGATACGTGCTGATACATCTTTGAGGTGTCCCACCCAGTAGCCCAGGCGACACGCAGGACACAGAGGCGTGTAGTGTTGTTTGTGATGAGCGGGATGCCGTATATGATTGCAGCGCGGTATTTGTACGGCCCGCGGCGATGGTGAGACTTTTAAGGGCGGGTAATCAGCCGTTCCGCACGGTGTCGAAGGCACTGGCAGATCAAGAACAACTTGGGACTGGCACGGCTTCGTAGGAGAGGACTGGATGATCGCGCGTTGTCGGGACAAATTCCTGGCCGCTGCTCGATCGCTGTGCAGTTTGCTGCTCTTTGTTATCTCCGCCGTATTCTTAGCTGGCGGTGACTGCTCAGCTGATGTGCATCCGTGCTTCAATTTCTTTCTGGATTGCAAATATGAACCGTCCGGCCCCACGTCCGTACCGTGTCGCTTCCTTTTGCCAGACCGTAGCGCACAGCGGGAGCTTTCGTTCTTTGACTCCATGTCCGGCACTGTGATCTGATTGACGTTGTTCATGTGCATCGACGAACGGGGTTTAGATCGTAGATACGGATGATGGAGCGTTTCCCGCTGTTGCAAAATAAGTGACGTGGAAGTGTTCGAGCTTGCGGCGCACATGTCGGTGTTTAATTGGGAATGCGGTGATAGTTGAGGATCAAGATTAGTGTGCGAACACAGAGATTACGAGGTCTGTGGCGAGGAGCAGAGAGATGATCCAGAACACGTTGCTAGTGAGCGAGAAGATCACATTCAAGACTGCCGATATCGCGACTAGGAGATTGCTGATGAGTGTGTCTGTTTGTACAAGTCCGTGCGTCGAAAAGCCGATGCCTTTCACTCAGTACCGCTCGGTTTCCACACACTCCCAACTCTCAATCTTATCTGGATCACCCGCTACATACTTATTGCGTTTTGGATACTTACAGTGCGCGCGCTGGTAATCAACGCCCAAAGACTGAGTGTCATTGACAAACTTTGAGCCAATGATTGTCTCAGGCGCATTGCCCTTCTCCACCCAGTCTACCACAGCCATCAGAATGTTCTCCTTCGGATCGTAGCTGTTGACCTCTCCAGTACCTTGCCCAATTGCATGCGCGCCTTCACCGCCGCTGCAGTGCCCGGTTCCAGACACAAGGAAGTATCGGTAAAAATCATCGAGCTCGGAAGACGACAAGTTCATCGTAGAGCTGACATGCTCATAGTATCGAGGCGAGTTGTCCGAAGAAATTATGAAGTCGGCGCCACCGTGCCAGTGAAGGACCTTCGCCCCACGCTTCTGAACACCGCTCAAGTCGCCCTTGAACGTGGAGATGTCAGCCGGATTCAAGCGTGCGCTATTGTCGTAGTCTTCAGAATCAATCGTGGCCGGATCCCAGGAAGGGTCATTGTAGACCACATATCTGAACCAGTCCGCTGTATACGGGAAGGGGACGCCGTTGAACAACACAAAGGAGGCACCGATTTCAGCTCCCGGCTGTAGGCGAGGGTAAACCAGGTCCCCGTCTTCGTTTAGAAGAGGCGAGAATACGGCCCTCACTGTATTCACTTGCGTCGGTGTTAAACAACTCGTTGAATTTATCGTACTTCCTGGGCAGACTAGTCCAGACGGGTCGTATGTACATTGCGACGGATCTTCGAGGATACCGTCCTCTAAGCCGTCAAGACCATCGCATTGTTTGAGCACATCCAAATGAACCGCAGCCCACTGTGCCGTCGTGACGAAAGTTGAGGAGTTCGGCGGTCCAGTAATAGGGTAGAAATGGCCCGACCACGAAGTTAGATTGTTGAACGCAATAGCAGGCGCTCCGGCAACTATGCCGTCAAAATCTTCTGGAAAGTCTTGCGCGGATTTAAACCCTTGGCGGCCACCTGTTGAGCATCCCAGGTAATATGACTTGTCGTGAGTTTTGCCATAGTAGCTCTCGGTTATTTCCTTCCCAACCACGACGCCGGTGTGAAGTCTGGTTTCTTTTCATTAGCCTCCCGACTGGAGTTATTCCAAAACGAGTCAGTGCTTACGCTCGATATGCAAAGTCCTCTACCACGTCTGTATTGTTCAAGAATGGCTCACCGCTGGTTCCTACATGACCATTGTTCGTGCCAACGCTCGCGAAACCCTGAGCGGCAGTATAGGCTAAATCCTCGTAGCCAATGCACCCGTTCAAGCCACCTACTGTGAGATTAGATCGGGCTAAATTGTACACAGTAGTAGTAACCCAACGCACCGTTGCCCACAGAGAGGAAGCGTCCGGTCCAATTCGATGGCAGCCATGCCTCCATCTGGAATCCTGAGCGACTCGATGTCGACACATTCAAAGCAACGCGACAAAAGTCCTGCTTGATGACAGTTGGTGCTTGTCCACACGTAGTATCATAGACCGGAAGTGTGAGGTTCGTTCCAGCTGCGACAAGGTCCGAGGATATTACCGTGGCGTTTTCGATGTTGAGTGAGGCAGCGAGAGCAGTGCATTTTGATGTGAGGTCACTGCTGTTGTCCGGGCAAGGGGAAGATCTGGGTGTGCTTGGGCCTGCGCAGACAACCCAAGCGTTGAATAGCGAGATCCAAAATAGCGAATGTTCGACCTTCATCTTTGGTGTGGTGGTTGAAGACTCGTCAGCAGCACGTTGCTCGGAGACCTGGGGATAGATTGAGTCTTTAATCATCCAGCTGTAGGTATTTGTTTAACATCTGCCGCTTTTACCAGGTAGCTAGCGTCCGCTCTGTCCCCGGAGAAGATCTCTTTTCGACGAAGCTCCATACGTCAGAATCCCTGAAGTTAACGATACTGTGCAGGGACGTGCCGTGGCGACAAACCGTTGATGCTAGGCACGCGTCAAGTTCCTCTTTTGATCAGATCCCTCGGAGATTCTGTTCGGAGAATCTAAGCAATAAGCGTGATGTTCCTGTTTCCACGGAAACTCCCATCTTTGCACTTTGGCACTACTCATCGTTTGTGGCCTCGATTGTTGCAGTCGACAGACTGGACATGCTATGATGTACCGAGACCTTTTGCCGGCACGAACTAGCGGAGCGGGGACTAGCGACCGACCCGAAGAACGACCACAATCGAGGAAAGGTCGCGATCGGTGGCGTATCTCTCCGCATTTTGGAAAGCCCCGATGTTTGCTGTTGTAGATCGTGAAGATGAACGGCCCTTCCCTTCAGATGTTAGGTAACACTGTGACCAAAGATGTCTCGGGGTTCGGCTTTTGGCCATTTGACGTAGAATGCGGACGATGTCCTACATAGTGAGTCCAGCGACTCATCATCAGTTTCTCATAGCCTGAATTAGATCAGTCGCTCGCGCGTGTCGCTTTTCTGAGGTGTCTGCACATTGTCATGCATCGCACCGTAGCAAAGGCAGCATAGAGCCAGACCACTTGACGTCGTTCCTCGTGATGGGAAATCGGCATTTTCGCTGTCCAGAACATTAGACCCCGTTCACACCGAAGACTTCCAGCAAGAGGGAAAAAATGGAAGCTGCTGCATGTGGCTGGCGATGGAGCCACTCACGTGCCACTTCGGCAAATGCCCGTGCGCTATCGGAACATGTTTCCCGATACGCGATCCTTCTTCGTCCTCGTACGCTTTGGTGTGCACCAATCGTGACGTGACTGCAACTCGCTTCGCCGCGCATAATGCCTCTACAGCAGTAACGTCAGTGCCTTCATTTTGAGACAGACCGGCGTGCCACGAGACCTTGTCAGAATCATGGCCAACACATGTATGGCATCATTGAAATCGACGACGAACGTCAACCCCGTTCCACGGCTGTCGTTTGCCTGGTCAATGGACTTGATAGTCCTCATCAAGGTATACTTATATGATGAAAAGGACCTGCGCCCCTCTTTCCGTTGATGCAGTTGCGTGCGACTCGAATGCAACATGCCCGATCCCAAAGAACAAGACTGCGTTCAGATTATCACATACATTCGCCGTAGACGCGATCTGACACCACAGCAATTCTATGATCATTGGGAGAACATACATGCTAGAAAGGTGGTTCCTTGGGCTGAGAAGCACGGGATACAACGGTACCAACAGGTAAGTCAGCGAAATGTTGCTTCTGGCTGGAACCAAATGCTTACAATACCTCTTACAGATTCACGTAAACGGCTTTATGGTTCCGATCGCTTCAGCCTCGTCCGCCCCGAATGCTCTGAGCACCGGCGCATTACCTACGACGCCCATCGAATTCGATGGCATTGCAATGTTCCTCGTCCCCTCGCTGAAGCGCTTCACCGATGGATTTCTAGACCCGTACTACATTGAGGTGATCGAGCCAGACGAAAGGAACTTCTTGGACAAAGTCGGTCCGGGCAGTGGAGTTGTAGCGAGCTTTCAGGGCAAGATGATTGATATAATGCTCGAAGATGATAACCTGGTGGTCAAGAGCGGGAAGGATGACACATACAGGAAGCTTTTCGAACAGTATGAGAAGAGAGGAAGGGCAGGATAAGACGCCACGGCGTCTCGATCATTCTACGTGGTCTACAGTCAACTTGGAACATGATCTTCAGCTTGTACATCTTGCCATGTTATGTTTCCTATGCAAAAGATCGAAGCCATTCAAGGCTCGAAAGCGTTGCTTAACAGGGGGGGTCATTGCTTCTCACAACTTCTTCGCCGAGAATGGAGTGCAGAACAGTATCGTCCGGAGTGCATCACGTTGACGAAACGACTTTGCAGCGCCATCGCCACTACCCGCAAGGCGCAGTCGCCTTCCGTAAGGAATCTCCTAACGTCCCAATATCGTACATATAAATGTAGCCAGCGTTTGACAAATGCTTGTTTGGGTTAAGCCGGGACGTGGCGCAAGTCTGGAGCTTGCTTATGATAGAACGCTATTGAAAAGGGAGCTTGACACTTGGAAGTGAGGGGAGCGACACAAAATCAAAACGTGTGGTGTACTCTTTGAGGCAGGTATGGCGAGCGACGATGATGAGGTCTACGACAGGTTGTTGCTCGAATACTACGACTTCGCGAACTTTCGCCTGCAGCAGGTCCGATCGAGTTTAAGAGCATGATCTCTGAGGCCTCCGGAGAAGACGAAGGCGACCATATCAGACCGTGGGGTCGTTCGTACTGGCGATCGGACAGCTGAAGATAGACATTCCGGTTTCACGTGCGTTGGTGCTTTCGCGATCGCAGGAAGTATAGTCCCGGGCCGTTGCCGGACATGGTTCCGCAGCATCAGTATGGGGGAACGACGCATAAGCTTTGCGGTGTAACAACTCACTACGCGTAGATCCTTTATCTGGGTTTTCCAATTCGCCCTGTCCATGATCCAGATCCATATGATCTTGCGGGCTCAAATCGGCGGTCAGGTATCTTTTGGCATGAATTGTTAGAAAGCCTTCAACATCCCCAACCTAAAGTCCCGCATGACATGTTCGGTATCCACTATGTGCTTCCAATCGCCTGGATTCTTGTCAGTCATTGTGTTTGCGAGGCTTTCGCTCGCGAATGCGGCGCCAATGCGCTCTGTAAGTGTATCCTCTGAGGTTGCTTCGAAGCGTACCACTGAATTGGCAACTCACACTTTGACAGGATCCCATCATCGTCGTAGACTCTGAGCACTGGATAAACTTGGGAGAGGTAAGTTTGGTATGTTCAAAGTGCAAATGAGATACATACTGACCTCGTACGTTCAACTCTACAGGAACCTATCTATCGAACAGTGAATGTGGTAATCTGCATCATTTATGCCTTCTTGCTTGCATTTGCACAGGGTACGTCTTGCCATGGCACTGTTAGTGCGCAGGGTCCTCAACAGCTGACAATGATCAGGCTATCGAGCTGGCCGCATGACCGGTCGTAAAGTGGGTATCAGGCTTTCAGATGTTCTCGTGTTTTTCCAGGGCTTTGTTTGCGCCGCTTTCTTGTTTGCTGTCGGGATAAATACCAGCGGCCTAGGCCTGTCGAGCGATGCACAATGCTACGCCGCGATACGCGTGTGCATTGCCATGTATGGAGTTGCAAAAATCTCCTTGTGAGCGTCCCGACTCCTGTGATGAGATGAGTTGCTGATCAGGCCACAGGACACTTTTCCTCCTCGAGCGCGTCCATATAGTACGTGCTCCATTCGTTGACCGACTTCGCGACCCCGTATGGATTATCGGAGCTACCATAACGATCTGTGCTTACGTCGGCGTTACTGGATTCCAATTTGTAGATCCAGAGTCCCATCTGTCGCGCGAAGATGGTCACTGTCGAATCGGCATACACCCCAGGGCAGCCATTGCGATCGTCGTGCTGGACACCGTGATGAATGTGGTCCTAACAGGCGTCTTTCTCTTCCTGCTCCGGCCAGTACTTTCCGGGGGAATCACCACGTCAGGACGAAGGACGTCGTCGATATACAAATTCCTTGTTTCGTCGAAAGAAACAAACCCCATGGAAAATGCGCCGTCCAGATCGCACGCGAAGTTAAGAAATCTGCTCTATCGGAATGTTATTGGGTGTTTCGTGCTGCTTATCAACGTAATTGTGGACAACACAATATTCATCACCTGGCCTTTCGCCAGAATGAGTCATGCGGTCAGTAGCTGAATGCGCGAACACTGTATGAGACAAACTGACGTACAACTTAGTGCCAGCTGCTTTGCCTCACCGACAGTAAGTTGTCAAATCCTACCGTGAATGGATACCTCGGCTAACGTGAGAAGTTGTTATCGGAATGCTCATCACTCAGTGGCTGAGTATGAGCTCGGATGTCGAGAGTACTGTTCCAATACGGCAAGCATCGGGTCCTCATTTGTCTGATTCGGGTACACCCAGGAGGGCCAGCATTCGCTCTAGAAGGCAGACTCTGGAGAGTTGGCAACCGGACTTTGGAAGCGCGATAACCAAGGTGGAACCTCCGGCACCTATCCGAAGTATGGCATATAAGCAAGATGCGGAAACACTATACTTTGATGTACGTTGAACATAAAGTCCGCGGCGCTGCGGCACGCAATACAATCAGCACGTTCATCATCCTTGGTCGCGATGGCGCAAGTGAAAGACGGATTCAACGCACTTGCCCTGCGCCCTATGGCCGACTTCTGGGTCTACAAAAGGCTCGTGCCCCAGGATAACAGCATGTTTCATCGATCGTCTCGAGGCAATCTGTAGGGCCTTATGAAAAGATATGAATACCGAAGCCGCAAAGCCTTCGTGCGATGGGGTACTTGCCTTGGGATCTGGAGGATGAAACCGAACGGGTAGGTTGCGATCACAAAGAAGGCTGAACGACTGGGAGAGGATGTTGAAAAGTGTTCAACAGCAAGTCGTCCGACCTATTCAACTGGCTGAAGCTCGAGGTCTGCTGTTAGCCCCGAGGCATTGCTTTCCAGACGGCAGATGGCCTGAGGACAAGAGAAAATGGCGGTGAAGGGAGACGATCAGCCCGGTGCTGGAGAACAGTCGCGTTTATCCCGGCGCAGTAGAACATTCCGAAAGCATGCGTAGTTAGTTGCGACACCATCGTGGAAGAATTGACGCGTTCGTTGTCTCGCAATTCTGTTCGGAAAATTGCGAATGAAAGACACATCATGCTCGTTCGCAAGACCCAAGGAAGAATGCGGAGTGCAACATACTTTCAAGATACTCTGGGATGCCAGGGATCGTGGTTCAATCGATGGAAAAGACAGGATGCACATCACTTCTGATGTCATACTGATTTTCATCGCACATCGCTCGGCCGCTAAGTGGACCTCCCGAAACATGCCGCAGAGCCTCAACACCGAATTTTACACACACTAAGGCCCATGGCCAATGACGACTGTAGATACTTCTATTAACGGGCCTTCGAACACGAAGTTTTTCTCCCAACAACGCTAGAAGTCCACTAGAAGGTATCATCACTGCTTCCATAACATTGAGTGACGTGGATTTTGAATGTGTCTGGGTCGTGAGTCGGCCTGTAACGGCAAGATGAAAGTATTTGCGAGTGTCGCAATGCCCGGCCCTTTGACGGAGGGTGGATTGAGGGCGATTTTTCGCCTTCGCTGATAAGAACATGCGCTTCGCCTTCTCGTGGACGTTCCTTCAGCCTCAGCTCTCGAGTTGAATCGACCAAATGTCTTACTATGGACCTTCTTTCCACGCGAGGCCTTCCAGACCTGGGTCTTTGGCGGCATCCAGAGCCAACTCATCGTATAGAGTTGCTCGTACCGCGCCCAACAGCAGACCAATCACTCCACGCGCCGGCTCCGTTGCTACACCAGGAAATGGATCTATTGCCGCTACGATCGCGGGAACAACTGCGGCACATACCGCCGCCGCGACTGCTGCCAACAGTGCAGCGAACACGGCACCGAATAGCGCTCCCGGAACACCAGGCTTTCTTTCGAGAGTGAACAGTAAACTCCAGGAAGAATCTGATGTCGACCGCACCTCGATGAATCCGGAGATAATGCGCAACGAGAAAGGGGAGCCTCTGATCGGACGACTCGCCGGAGGCAAATACCTGAACGCAGACGCCGAAGAGATCGACTCGGATTGTGGTAAAATCAAGACGGTCGATTGCGATATGCCGCTGACCCTGACGGAGACGATTAAATACGAGGATAAGGAGTACATTGTGCTCAATTTCGCGACTGGCGATAAAGAGAACCCGTTCAATTGGAATCCCTGGTACAAGCGCAGCATCACCACCATGCTCAACCTAATGACTTTGTTTATTGGTCAGTACTTTCTGACTGCATGTACGACACAAACTGCGCGACATACGCTGACTTCGTTCATACATCCCTCAGGTCTGGCGACAACTGCCTACTCATCTGGCATCGACAGCATGTGCACCGAGTTCGGTGTTCCTACGATCATGGTAAGCAGAACTCCATGTACGAAATGCATGTGAAACACACACTGACTTCGTACATGTACCTCTAGGGTCAGCTGGGTCTATTCACCTTCAACATCTCATGTGCTATCGCACCAATGGCATTAGCCCCATTCTGCGAAATGGCTGGGCGAAAGATAGTGTACGCAAGTGCATTCCTGTGCTTCTCCTTGCTCTTCATCGGACTCGCACTGGCCAAAGACATCTCCACCATCATCGGGCTTCGTCTGCTCCTCGGCCTTTTCGGATGCGTTGGGACAATTTTGGTGGGCGGAACTTTCGATGACATGTATGAACCGCACAAGCGCGGTCGGCCTATGGCTATGTTCAGCTTCGTGGCCATCTTTGGCACAGTCGCGGCTCCCATTTATGCTGGCTTTATCGACCAAACTCTCGGCTGGCGTTGGATCCAAGGGATCCAAGGGATTGCGAATGTCCCTCTCTTGATCGCTATCTTTCTCTTCTTCCCTGAGACCCGCGGTGGGGCCAAGCTTCACAAGCGTGCTAAGGAACTGCGCAAGGTCACTGGCGATGAGCGTTATGTCTCCGAGGATGACATTTACACGCCGGACGTAAAGTCGATGTTAAAGGCCTCGTCCGTCAAAGCGATACGCATGCTGGTCACCGAACCCGTAGTTTTCGCATTCGGACTCTGGATTGCATTTTGCTGGGCAGTCGTTTTCCTATTTCTTTCGGTCATTCCCATCACGTTCACTGAGAAGCGCGGCTGGTCCGAGGGCGTTGCTGGCTTGCCCTACATCTCTCTCGCCGTTGGTACGTTCCTAGGCTGGGCCGCGCATCACCTTCAGATGCGCAAGTACAATCAGCTCCAAGCGGACCCCAATGTCAGGATCGTGCCAGAGCATCGCTTATATGGAGCCATGTTCGGCGCGGTCTGGCTTCCAGTCGGTCTGTTCATCTACTCCTTCACGCAGTACGGATACCTCTCATGGGTAGGCCCTGTCATCGGACTCGCACCCATCGCCTTCGGGATCTTCTTCGTTTTCGAAAGCACGTATTCGTACACCGCGGACTGTTACGGGGAAACGTCCTCGTCGGCTATCGCTGGACAGGGACTCATGCGTAATACCCTGGGCGCGGTCACCCCTCTCTTCGCGTCGGCCTTCTTCCACAACGTGGGCAGCCAGTACGCTGGATTGATCCTCGCATTGTTCGGCACCGTGTTGAGTCTGATCCCATTCGTGATGTTCAAGTACGGTCATGTCCTCCGCGCTCGCAGCAAGCTTGCTATAGAGTATTAGGAACATTTAGTGGGAACAGGAATGCAATACTCATCTCCATCGTGGAGTGTTTCACTTATTGTCCCGTCTCACCGATATCTTGTGAAGCGCCTTCTCATATAGTGTGACAGTCTCTAGACCATGGCAAATGGTTCTAAGATAATGTTTCTTGCGGGGCGTCGCTACAAAGAGAGAAGACGTAGGCAGACTTCTGCTCTACAGAATCGATGCTCGCGATCAAGTGCGGTCTTATTTCATTCTATTTGCTTGCTGTCGGTCGTACCACATACCACGGAGCGCGATGAGCAGCGTGATCTGCGTCGTGTTGTCTCTCGCAAGTGCCACGGCGGGAACTTGAGGCATACGCGGTTCGTAACAATGAGTTTGATGAGCGCTCAATAAAGCGAAAAGTACATTTGTGTCCACGACCGCTGGCGCATGTGTTGATTGAAGGAGATGCAGTGCGCTTGCGTCGGGCGTTGGCGTCTTGGCACGCGCGAAACGCGCGTCGCGTCGTTCAATGTTGTTTCTCGCCGACTACAAGGCTTTACCTAACTACCGTCTTCGCTTGATACCGATATTGTACTTCTGAGTGTGTGGTATTTCCTACACAAATAGCTGCCCTTACCTATTGCTGCCTCCTTTGGTAACGTGCTCTCCATTGCAGCCTTGAACAATCATGAATCTGGCCGAATTGCCCACCGAGGTCATCAGTAGGATCTGCCGTCTCATGGGGCTCAAGTCAATGAGGATGTTGGATAAACGTCGCCTAATCTATTATGAAAATCGCGACTTCAACGCGTTGCGATGGACCTGTAATGTAGGTCCAATTAGGTTACTACAAGCCTCAACGGTCTAATCATAGCCCTGTGGTGGAAGGATCAAATGCAATTGCTGACAAGAGCCAGGAACTATACTATAAAACCACTTTTGACGCCGCAGTACGATACAGCACCAACTTGGAGGAGCTTGAAGTCAATCTGGAGTATGATTCGATTGCACTGCTGCTTCACATAACTGCAAAGCCTGCTTTCCGCGACCGCATGCACACCCTGTATCTCTATACTCCCGACATCAATGCTGATGAAAACATCCAAGGGCCTCGCTGGATCGGAGACGCGCAAGAACATCTGCTGAACGAGACATTAGCTGCCTTCCGTTCGTCTAGTGAAGCTGTTTTTCTTCTTTCACGCTGTTTCCAGAATCTTGACAACGCGAAAAATCTTCAGCGCATCGAGCTCTGCAGCCAGAACGGCCATAGTCTCGTTCTTGAGGCATTGAGGCATGCACAGTTCTCCCGAAAGTTGGCCTACTTGCAAGTCGAGCCCAGCCGGCTCACAAGAGTCGGTTACGGTTGTCTCTCCAGCACGCCGCATGTTTTCGCATCTTTCATCAAGGGACTTCAGATACAGCCTTACTTGAGTGACGAAAATCACTCCTCCCACAATATGTCGTCAGAAGAGCGAGAGACAAACATACATGGCGGGCACATCAAGGACTACAAACCAACCACACCTGAGTTCAAGAGGCTCATACGCGATCTTGCCGGCGTCGAAAGCTTAGAGCTGAACGGTTGCAGGTCTTCTTCGGAGCTCCGCTTATGCCACGGATGCGAAGATTTGTTCGCGAACAGCTTCGCTCCCGTGACAATGCGAAATCTCACGACCTTGACCATCAACAGCGTCTTCATCAGCGGAGGCCGTCTGCGAAGCTTTATCAAAGGCCACGCTGCCACTCTTCAAGCCATTGATATAGGTTTTACGTCACTGACGGATGGATCCTGGCGATCTGTCGCGCAGGGTATGGCGAAGCTACCACATCTCAGCACACTCAACCTCACATCTATACGGCAGAGAAGGTCAGCAAATCCTCGTGCCATCAAGTACGCGCGACCTGCGAACTTTGCAGCTACCGACGAGGTCCGATATAAAGAACCGAGCCACGTTCAGCACTTTCTTAGCGTCTTTGTTGCTTGTTTCAGCACCGTGCTATGTACTAACCCATCCCGCTTTAGCTGGTCGCGGCCAAAATATTTCGAGGCAAGACTTTTCCAACTACCAGCTATAGCACTGCCATCTGGTCAGCTCGAGGCGTTGCTGTGATACGGAACTATGCGAGGTTCACGGAAGCTTCCTAAGCACGAACCGATCGACACAGACACATATCGTATCACTCGCGGCAAGAAGGCGTGTATTCGGACATTGCGCAACAATTAAAACATCGATGGACCAGCCAAGAAGCAGCAGAACGTTTAGTGAGGAGCGATCTTTCAATCTCGCACGTGCTCGCAAATGGACCAGCCCCGTCACGTTTCCGCAGTACGATCATGAAAGGTCGTTCCTTGGCGGCTGCGTAACATTTTGCTTGGCTGCTACACCGAGCGAGATTGTCGAACTTATCGAAGCTCTTGCCGCGACGCTTCTTGCTTGTACACTTCTGCAGCTTGCCGCTACTCTCGCACTCAACACCCGCAGCCCAATCTCCGACATGACCTCCTCGAGCTCCACGGCGAGAGCTATCGAAAAGTTCCAAAATCACTTCTAGCCCTCATGACCCGGGTGCACCCTCTTTCCTTGATTTGCCTTCCGAACTCCGGAATGCTTTTTACGAGGAATTATTCAAGCGTAAAGATCACGTTCTCCTTCACAACAAGGAATCTTTCTATACCGGCAAACCTTGCGACGAAGAGTATCAGGACGAGTCAACTTGGGATGATGATTGCGAGTGTCACAAATAGAATTGCCATGGGCATGACAGTGATTGCGATAGCGATTCAGCAACCTGGCGGTACAAACGTGTCATGGAGTGGGCTGATGTTCACGCAGAACAGAAAGAGCGATTCAATACGGCCGCACCCGACTTCGTACACAAGCTTTCTGGCGGCCTAAGTCATGGTCACACGCGTTCCATCCAGGCATGATTACAGCGACCTATACGGAAGCGAAGACGATGGACTCTACCATCAACTCAGATATGCGCCTGTCTGGCTCCGCACGCTCGGTACGCAATACAGGCTGTTGAAAAGGGTCACTATGGATATCAGCGCGATGTACGACGGGTCATCTTGCGAGAGAGTATGGGCAAGTAACATTCTTCCACTGCTTCGCATAGTCTGGGAAGATTGAAAGACGCCGCCCAAAGTCACCCTCGTGCATGCGGGTCGTGCTCTTCAGCCTCGTCTTCACTCCCCTTCAAGTGAACAAGCGCAGGTTCTCGAGTTGACACCAAGAACGTCTCGCGCTTTCACATCTCTTTGTCACCGCGACGATTTGGGCCTCAGGCGTCATACACATGCAAGCCTGTTAAAGGCGGTGTGGCTGAACTGCAGCGAGGAAGCAGCGTTGGGAAAAGTCGTATTCTTTGATCGTCCTTCCAAGCGGCGCGACTTCCAATTCGGCAGAGTGACACTCTCCAATGGGTGCCTCCTAAGCCTATACCGCTCCTAGTCGGTTTGCCACAAACCGTACTCGAGCTCATCTATCGCTACGCCACTTGTTCAAGCGACGGCATCACGATAGATCTTGATAGCCGCACGGTACATGGCCTCGACCTCAGTCGCTTCTAGGCCGCAGCGGAATTTGCACAGACAGCTAGGGTAGCGTCATTGAAGCAATCCGCGGCCCAGACCCTTTGACGTTGCGAATGACGAGCACTGAAGCATCTACAGATTTTCACAGGTTCCGACCTCTTAATGAGTTGTGTCCTGCTAGTTCACATCCGAGTCATCGAAGGTGGAATGAGTACAATGTGGTGCAGAGAATTGCATTGGGCGCTTTTTGCAGTGAGAAGTACGCCTGCACCATATTGCCCAATTTCGATCTTCCTCGCGACCAGCAGTCAACCGCGCTTCGAATAAGCCTACCAGGACTCATAAACTGGATGTGCGACTTCGGAAGACAGCTAAGCGACATGACAAAGCTATCCGTCACCATGTCCAACTCACCACGAAGACCAGCTTCGATCAGTTTAGGAGAGCTCAGACTCCGCTTGTTCCTCAATCTCACAAATGCGCTTCAGCAGCTGCCGGACTCGGGTTCCCGGTGATGCCCGATATATCCCTCGACAAGAGTTGTGCTCTCATCAACACACCTGCCCTGCCAGCGGGAAACCACGCCATGGAAGCAGACTCATGGGACTATCAAATCTACGGTGAGCCATTCATAGCCATTGCAGCCGGTACCAAAGATCGGTATGGCTCGAAGGGCTCGCGAAATCAATGCTGGTACCATCCCACCTCTTAGTGCATGTATTGCACTTGGGATGAATTGGAGGTGTGGATAACCAGTCAGTGGGGAGGTTGGTAAAGTGCTCTACGGAAGCACGAGAGGGTGATTGATAGTAGTCTGGTGTGAAACATTATGTCAAGCCTTTCTTGAGTGAGTGAAGTGCGGGGCACGTTAGTCGGCTGTGATGTAAGCAAATGAGGAGGTGAGATGGAGACATAAGAGAATAATGGGTAGTCACGTCGTTTCTTCCGACAAAGGATGCAGTAGTCGCACCGGCGAGCTTGACCCACTTGTCGTTGCACTAGAATCTAGACTTTTGGCGGCTGACTCGGCACACTACAAGCGTGGCTCGAGTGCTCCGATCCGTTGGCGCCATGAACGCCCGAGTCACATGCTCAATTCACCTCTTCGCCTCCTTACCCCAAAATTCTCAACGCCCTCAACCTTTTCTCTTCTCACCATCTTCTCAAGCCTTCTTCTCTCAACCCCAAATCTCTGAACCCTTGAAATCCACTCCTAGCAATTGTCTTTCGCTACCCCCAGAATAACTATGGAGATCGCAAAGGCTGCTTCCGTGCCGCCTGACCACGGTCTACAATCATTACTTACCATGTCAGGGGAAGTTCGTAACATGGTGTACGGCCTAATATTTAAGCGAGAAGGCTCTGTACTCATTCACAACATTCACAACGTACGGGCATACCGCGCGCCAAATCCGACACTACCAGAGGACAACAGCGGCAACACAAATATCGATCGTGCTACTCGGAACCACATAGCTCAGCTGGAACCCAGGAGCAATAGCAACGCAACAGAAGAGGAACAGTTGAAGGCATTCGATCACCGCTTGGACGAGGGTTTCGGTCTTCTCAAGTCATGCCGCCAGGTCTATCACGAAGCATCAAGTGTTCTGTACGGGCATAATAGCTTCCTCATAACGCGTGTCCTATCGCGTCACGACTGCATTGATGATGATTTTTCGTATTATCAACTGCACTACGCCCCCATCTGGGTCCGCGCCCTCGGTACGCAATCGAGCCTTTTAAGGAAGGTCAAGATCGATCTTTCATCCATTTGCGATCACGATTGCAACCATGTAGACGATGATTTTGACATGTTTCCACTACTACGGCTCCTATGGAAAGCTTTACATGCACAATGCGACATTACCTTCGCAAGCACCGCTCGATATCTAGAATCAGAGATACATAACAACCGCGATGCAGAGGCTAACCAGCGATTCGCCCTGGCACAAGTCGCATCGCTGAATAATGCGCTGCTCTCTCTCGCGAGGCATGATGATCTGGACCTCAAGGCTCATGTCGTCTCCGGGAATTATGTCGACAGTGTTTCCCTCGTTTATGAGGGGAATGAACTAGAAGGCCAAGTCTCTTACTTCGACGACACACCCTACTACGTGAATCGCAGATTCGAGGCAGTGGCAGACGATTCAATCATTTGGAAGCCACGACCGCGGGTAGAGTCATGGTTCAGTCTGCCGTTTACGGTGCGAGATCAGATAATCGACTATGCTACATCGTCAACTGCTGGCCTGGTCGTAGACCTCGAAAAACAAGCCACTCGCGGGCTAGACTTTGCCATCTTTGAAGTTCTTTCGAAGGACTCAAGTTTTGTTATCTTCTATGATGCTGTAAATGCGATCAGTCGGCGAGTGCCAGTTACACTCGAGATGACGAGCATGGCGCCAATCACGGATTTCGATAATTTTGGTCTTCTGAAGGACGTCTGGACGGTGCCGTACCCTGATGATGCTGACGTGGAAGAAGTTGTTACGAACATCATCATGCCCCAGTCTGCGACACATGGGAAGTGTAGCATTCTTCTTCGGCTTGTCTTCGAGAATCATGCTGTCAACCCTCGAATCAAGCTGAATGAATCGATCTACATCATATGTAACCACAAGCACAAGATACGCGACGGTACAGATCTTATTACCGCACTGTTCACTCGTAAAGGCGACAAGCCGAACCTCGTGACGACGATTACGCTCGGAAAACTTCGGAAACCCCTTTTTCTCATCCTTACGGACCTTTTGATACAGATGCAAGCAGATCGCTGGCAATGCCTGCCCGATATTTGGATGGACGAGACTGGCAATATCGTATCTTCAAGCTTTGGTCATCCGTCCGCTATGGTCGACTCCTGGGACACTGTCGTTAATGGCGAAGAGTTCATACATATGGCAAAGCGGATCGATTATCGATATGAAGCGCTACAAGCCACATGCATGCTTATATCACAGCTCGGTCGGCTGCATGTATTGCGCATGGGAGGTTTTGAGTGAAGATAAGGCGCGGCAGTGGGGGGAAGGTGAGGGGACCTGGTACTCGTCCATCAAACATACGGAGGGGGCCAAAGGGCGCAAATGGGTGTGAGCGCGTATGAAAGAGTCTGGGTCAGCTGAAGCTATCACGGAAAGTGCAAAATACAACGGAGGGTTCTGGTAGAACTTGATTTTGCTCTAGGAAAGCTTGGATCTGGTTTCTCTTTTACCTACAGCGGCGCTTGGAACCTCAGACATTGACACATAGTCTTTGGATATTTGTGAGATAGACTTTTATACCGGACCAACGAGCACATGAGCGTGAAGGGCGATCATGTTGCGAGTCCAACCTCCCCTCGACTACATGAACGTTCTGCAACACTTGTTGATCACACGTGAACTTAACAACCTTGTTTGTATTTGATTGTTTACCTGCACGCATACGGCCTGAATCTCACATCGAAGCTGTGATCGCAAATCTCGAAGCTCTCCATATCATTAGTTCGGAACACTGACGACGGGCTCCTCGGGGCGGAGAGGTGGTTCTTAAAACTTACGGTCTCGCAACTGCTAGAACCCAATGACACTTGCAAGAGGTTGCCACGAGATTTCCACGGTTGTCAACCTTATCGATTTTGAGAGAAGGGTCGCGCATATTGACCTTCACGATTGTCAAGAAACTCCGTGGCGTAACCTATTGGCAAATCTCTGAACATGGAAGCAAATGGGAATTATGGGATCGAAGGTTAGATTCTGCTTTAAACCACGCAAAGCCGTCAGAGAAACGACATCCTTCAAAGTGTCTCGAAACGGCCGTGGAGAAAGTTGCAGCTATGCCCACAGATTCACATAAACTTCAAGGCCTCGGTTTGAGAAGCTAGAGACGTGAGTGTTCGACTTCGTCACAAGCTTTCGACGTCGATCTGCGTTGGACACAGCGGCGATGCTCGCCATAGAGCTCCGCCTTTTGCTGCGACAACGACTTACTTGGAACGTGAGGTCGATACCGAGGAGCGATATGTATCTCATCGACATGTGAACAAATCTTCAAACGCGTTTGTTTCCCGAACCTTCGGCGAGGCAAGTGGTTTAGACATTTCCGGCGGTGAGGTTGGGCGCACGTGAAATTCGCAAGGTTTGAGTTTATTAACATGATTTCCTAGCGTTCCATTAGAGTGGCTCCAGAGATTTCAGGTTGTGTGATCGACCCGCGCTGATAGCGATCATAGGCGGGAGATTCTCAGGCAGTTCTCCATCACAAAACTTCCAATGGCATCTTCAGTAGGGAACGATTCGAAGAGATGGTAGCGATTTTCTGCTGTAAATACACCGGCGTGTGTTAACGACTACATTTCTTTCCAACAAGTGGATAGACGAATTGTGGGTGATAACTATGGAAATGCATCATGCACAAATTCTCAGCTTCACGATCACAAGCGGCCCGCCGTTTCCAATTCCCCACACTAACCTACACTACTGCAGGTCCCGGAAGCCACACCGACGCCTCCCAACGCATCGCCCCTGAACTAGACACTCCTCGGAATACATATCATCATCATCATCACAACGCAAACATGATGATGTCTGCATTCAGGTGCGTCGACGTTGCCCACCATGGTCGCGTCATACTTGCACTGCAGCAACCACATTTTCTGGCATGCAGACTTGACACGCACATACATGCCTCCCAAGAAGAGCAAGATGGCTGCACCTCGACTGCCGGAAGAGAGAGAAATCAAGAAAGTGGACAGCGCGAATTTCGAGAAGAATGATGGGAGGGACGTAGGCGAGAAGCGCAAGAAGAGCACCTCGCCAAATGAAGCAGTCAAAGCCGCGAAGACCGAACCATTACTTACGCCTGACCCAAAAGTGGCCAACGACGTTCTTAAATTCCTGCTTGCAGATGCCGCAGTCCCATTCACACGCCCGGCCGGTGCTGAGCCCATCGACGCAGACGAGCGCACGTACTTCGACTTGCTCACACCTTTCGAAGAGCTTCTGTGCGCCGTTGTCCTTTCGCGCCCCATATCGCACCGCCTAGGTATACGGACAATCCGCACCCTTCTCAACGAGCCGTACTCCTTCCACGACGCAGAAACCATCAAGAAAGCCGGGCCAGAGAAAGTTCGACACGCATTCGACGATGCGCGCACGCAGCATAAGGAGAAAGGCGCTGAGGAAATCAGATTGCTTGCGGACGCTGTGTTGAGTAATGACTGGCACAACGACCTTTCCGAGTTGCGCGCAAAAGCAAAATACAACGTAGCGGAAGAACGTGAGATACTGCGCAAGAACGTCAAAGGTCTCGGGCCAACGGGACTAGATATCTTCTTTCGACGGGTGCAGTGGCAGTGGGAAGAGGCGTATCCTTTCATCGATTCCAGAACGCAGCAAGCCCTGGGCAAGCTGGGACTACCAACGGAGGCACAGGAGCTGAGAAAGATGATGGAGGATGATTGGGGGAGATTTGAGAAGGGGCGGACAGTGGATATGGAAGAGGATAGGAGAAGGGCTTTCGTGGTGGTTTGTGAGACGGCGCTTGGGGCCAATCTGGAGAGGAAGATTGGTGAAGTACTCAAGGAAGTGGAGGCGAAATGAAAGCAAGGCTTGATAGGAAGAATCTTTGATGTGCTATAAGCTTCAAGCACTCATGTCTCAATCAATTTTCTGTCGGTATAATGTTATTCAGTCCCAACCACGACCACGTACCCATCCCGTGAAAGCGAAACATAGTTTTAACGCCAAGCGTCGACGAGCAGTAAAAACACCCAAACTCCAGATACGCGAATGGTTTGCCTATTGTAGAGTGATATTTCTCCCGGCTCTCCTAGACCTCGCCGCACACCCTCTCGGCTGCGCCAGTTCGCAGCAATGAGAATCGGCTCTTCCAATATCAGACAGTGGAGACTGGCGGCCTGTGTCTCGAAGAAGCTGACCATGCGCTGTTCTTCAAACACCCAGCCTCCAGTGAGCGAGAGCCAACGGAGATTGGTGTGATGTTACAGTCCGTCATACATACTCCGCTGCCATATGCGACGCATGTCCAACTCTTGAAGAGACATCGAGCGAAGAGCGCGACCCTCCACAATGTGAAGTGAAAGGTCTTGCAGATTGCTCACTGCACGGATGAACTCATCTAAAGGCACACCATTGTGATGATGCGTGAAAAATTCCACAGAGATGCGCATAGTCTGCAGCATGAGAGGTCCCATGTAGTTTCTAGGCCAGCTGTAATGTACGGGATCGCCTGCTACATACTGCGTATGAGTAGCGTATTGGTATGACAAGTAGTGCGAAGTCCTGAAGTCTTGGATGTCCAGCTTGGCTGACTCTACAGCTCGACCAATGCAGAGATGCGCCTCACCGTCGTAATGAGTATACCAGGTGAAGTTGGCGTTCTGGGAACGAACTGTTGGTATGAGAGACGCGTTACCCTTTTCGTCGATGGCCAGATAGTAATGTGGATGAATGCGTTCCGCGTCCGAGTGCTCAAGCCAACCGCCTAAGTGATTGGTAGGTATGTCGCGTGTGACGAGTCGAAACTTCTCGAGATTGACGAACTTTTGCAGCACTGCGGCAAGCCTAGTAGCTTTTGCGCCGAGTGCCGTATTTCTCCAGTTGCTGCAGGCTTGGTAGGCTGCTCGAATCCGTTAACGATCTTGCAGGAGAAGATGAGCTAAGATGCTTTCGACGTCTTGGCTCAAAGCGTGGTGGCCTCTGTCCTGGAGTGCAGCGCAGCCAAAAGTGAGTGTCGTGATGTACGGAATAAGCGCAGTGTTATTGCTGATAGCTTCGAGATCCTCGAATCCAACTGGCGTGACCCGGAAGCGGCGATCACCTAGCAGTGCAGCGAAGGCTCTGAACGACGAGTCAAAGAGCTTGCGACTCGCTTCACGGGCGTTGAGTATATGGTTACGGCTTTCTTCGCTGAAGGTGACCCAGGTTAAAGTTTCTTCGTCATCGAAAGCCAACTTCAGCTTGTCGGTGGGCTGCTCGCTGTACTTCGCGTTTGGCGTTGGGGCGAGGTCGTACTCAAGTAGATTATCCGTAATCATAGCTGCGATCTCGAGCGGGGTGTTGTCCATGACTGAAAGTGGCGTGTCGGGCGGAGCGTTGCTAACGACGATTTGGGTCGCCATCGTGGACACTGTCTGGTTGTCGTCGGCTGAGTGTTGGTTGTCGCAGGCTTGGTGTTGGTCGTCGTTGACTTGGTACTATTGTACGTATTGTGATGTTGCCAGCAATAGAGATAAGATCTGAGATGAGAGAGCTTTTGAGCTTTGCGCTAGCGCATGGGTGGTCGTAACAGGAAAAAGGCCATAGAAGAGGTAAGGTGAGTGTGAATCATGCCGCGGAGTTACGCTCGTGCACACGGTGTGTAATTATATTGCAACAGAAGGTCATGTTCTTCCCAACGAGGAAAGAAACAGTCTCACGCGAGAGAGAATGGAGGTAATAAGATCAGACATGATATTTGGTTCCACTAGTCATTGGCAATGAGCGGAAACGTCTACTGAGTCTTTTCCTCACGAGACCGAGCACACAGACGAGGTGCAAGACCCTACACACCGAAGTACCTTCGCGTCCTCGCGGCTCTTGCGACAGAACTTCTCTCAGTTCACCTGTGGGCGCAACTGCTTCCCCAGTCGGAACTCCTCAACCAGAGCATTGAGCTCTTCTATCGTCGTGGTCTTATACAGCTCCACATCCGGCTCCACATATAGCTCTGCGGCGCGCACCCGACGAATGTCAATCAGATAGAAGAACACAATGGCGAAAAAGTGCGTGATGAGTGCTACTACCATGATCCCAGCAAAGATCCAGCGGTCCCGGTGATTTGTAATCTTCACGGTTCCAAAGCAGAGGCGTAGGGGTATGAAAATGAGCGACAGCAAAAGCTTCATCGAGGCACTGCCCCCCCAATGCGTTATGATCCGGATAATGGAGAAACATTTGAGCAAGAGCCAGTACTCAGTTTCTTCGTGATGAAGGCTGAAGTCCGGATTGCGCTCTTGCAGATTGGTGCAGTGGGTGATCAGCAGCTTGGCGTGCCAGTACGGATTGTCTCCATACAGCCAACAGTGGCCGATGAAGTGGAGGGCCTTGACGAAAAGCGGGAGCGGGCGAGGTAGACTAGCGGTTGCCGCGATAGCTTTGTTCCAGAGATGAACGAGTGAGATCAGGTAGGATGCAAAGCACTCAATGGCACATGCTAAACGTCGTGCGATTGCAATTTCGAGTGGCGGCTTGAAAAGACGGGTGCGGCAGATGGGACAGTGGTCACCGTTGGGAGCCTTGATCATCTCGTTCAAACACTCGCGACCGAAGATGTGGTTGCAAGGCAGAACGCGGACGCCGGGGTGACCATCTTCGTACGGTCCCCAGCAGAAGGTACACTTGTTGTCGTTGAAGGCGTCGTTGTCATTTGCGGGGACGACGTTATGTGCGAGGAAGACTTCTTTGGTGGGTAGAATGGCGACAGACATGGCGTTGTTTGGAGATGAGACTGGGCCCGTGATATGCGGAGTTGCGGAGATTGTGGTGGCTAGATGGCCGCGGTAGCGATAGTCGTGATGGACTGGCGGCTGAGATGATCAACAATGGAGCGTTGCTGATGTTTGAGGTGAGCTGACGTGTGCCAGAGAGGAAAACGAATGAGCTGAAAAGTCTGCATTTGTAGGTGGGCGTGCTGGGCGCACGGTGACAGCCGTACAAGTGAAAGGGCGGTGCGGGAAGCTGCGTCCGAGACAACGCGCGCAAACGCGCAAAGTCCAATCAGACGAAGTGGCCACCTCGTCCCAATCTTCCCTCGCACCTACGGCGCATGATGTGTGTATTCGTACTCTGCAGATGACAGATATACCGCACACTTTCCGTTCTCCTCAATCACCGGTCCAACATCTTCGACAAATTCCAGCCACGTGACCGTCTCAAAAGCGGGCTCGAGCCTGTCCACCCTATCGTAGATGTACGAAAATTCGAGATACCGCAGCTTGGTTGCTTGCATAGTCATCAAACGTTTGACAATCGACGCCCAACTTCCGCGCCAGAGGACTGCACCTTTGAGCACAAAGATTTCCAAGCTCTTGCAGTCGTGGAATAGTGAGATGATGTAATCCTCGGTATACGTCCACTCTCCCTTGATGGTAAGCTTCTCGAGACCAGCGTAGGGTCGCATCATATCGAGCAGCTCTGTTGTTACCTGCGCGTATCGGGTTGTATATCCATCGTACGCTTTACTCAAGGTAGCACTTCGGATATCGGGTACCTTGCTGAAAAAGGTATCGGTATACGTGAGGAATCCAGATTGAGAATCGACGAACGTCGGGTCCAACTCCAAGCCAACGTGCTGGAGCTTGTCAGGTACGCATGTCCAACTAGCAAGGTCGGTTGCAAGTATGCCGGTGCTGCCGCCAACGCGGAGGTCTTTGATGTGCAGGCCCGCGTCCCTCAAAGCATATGCCAACCACTTCATGTCCCCCGAGCCACCTCTCCCGACTGTGTATATGGATATGTCGTCAGGCGTGAGAATAGGGCCATCAAGTTTGGCCTGGGCCAGCAATGCCTCGTCGGCGCGAGTTAGCCATCCGCCCAGGTGGTCGCCATGTAAGTCTGGTTGGTCATGGCTCAGCAATCGTAATGCTTTAAGGTTGGGTAGCTCTTTGAAGACGTCAGCCAGGGCCCCGACGATGGTACCTCCATTTCCACCATTGTAGAAGTGATAGGCCCCAAGATAAGCCTCTTGATAAGTGGAGAATATGCGTTGGCTGTCAGCAGCAGGAAGTCTGCCCAGGAGCCTGGCAAGTGCCTCGTTCCGACCCGGTTCGTCGAATTGTGCATTCCCAAACGTCAATGTACGGATGTTTGGGCTCAAAGTTTCTTGCTTTGCCAATGCTCGCAAGTCGTCTACACCAACCTTGGTGATCCGGAAGATTCGGTCACCCAGCAGCTCGCCGAATACTTGGGACGAGCTGGCGTAGCATTTCCTGGACAGCAGTCGGAAGCCGCAGATGTCATTGCGCGAATGAGCAGTGTGTGTGAGCCAGCCAATCGTTCCGTCTACTGATGTCTCAGTAACTTGCGAGAAGGGCTGATCTGCGATATTCCACTGCTGGAGGTGCTTGATTATGCAGGACAGAAGCTCCACAGGAAGGCTGTCCATTGTAATTGAGCAGACGTTTAATTATGAGACCTTTTGTTACAGACTTCGCGAATGGTGTATCTATGAAGCACAGATGGAGGTATTGGCTCTGGACCAGGAATGGGATGATGCAAACTGCTGGTCAAATCAGAAATTAAGGTCACAATCATCATCCTGACTGTCGCTTTCTCTCCCTCTGTCTAATTGCCTGGTCTGTGCGCTGAAGAAGCCCCACTACCTTAGCGCCCGTCGCTCCTGCAGCTACAAAGCTCCCACGCCCCACCAACTTTTTCTCTCCAACGGTCCGCCTCTCCAACGCTGCGTTTCTTTGCACACACACAGACGCTCTCATCAGCTGTCCTACCCTGCAAATGAGAAATTCGGAGTAATCTTCACTTCATCACCATCTGGTTTCTACCAGACTGTACTGCCCGTAAGGGCCTGACGTGACTCACGTCTGCACTCGGCATCAGAAAACTCAGGGCCCAGGAAACCATGGGCTTCGGCGCGTGGGCTGACTGTTGTCCCTATGGGAGTCGGTGCGAAGATTGTGTGCTCTGCGGAGCGACACTGTAGTACAATACGCAGCATGCTTGACCTCGAGTAGCTTCGGTGAAAGGGCGATGGGTATCATTCGATTCTGATTACTCTGGAGGGGCGGGCCGCTCACTTTTTGTTTGCTCAGGTAAGTTGCTGGTCTCATTTCATTTTGAGGGCAAAGGATACTACTAATGACATGCATGCTCGAAACACGAATGACCGTTCGCGCCGAAACTCGCTACCGATTTCTACCGTTCGCTCTCTCTCTGCTTATGCCGCCGCTTCCTCATCTTCCTTCTCCTCCAAGGCATACATGAGGTCCGTCCGCATCGTCAGCTTCACACCGCTCACAACATCGTCGCCTGAGTGTAGAAGGTCCCTGTGCTGGAACATGAGGACGCGGCCGCACTTGGGCACCACATCGACACGCTCTTTCATGTTCCATGAGTAGAATGTGGTTGCGCCGCCCTCGAGTGGTTCCCCGCCGTCCTTCGCCTCGGGGTCGTTGAGGTAAAGGTGCAAGGTGAAGTACGAGCGCTCCTTGCGATCGGGTGTTTCGTAGGTGCCGTCGCAGTGCGCTGTTTCTGTCAGCAAGTGCCTGTTCGATCAATATATCTCTATACGTACCCTTGAAGTATTCTCCTCCTACGTATTTCAAGTAGCGCGCCCGCTCGTTCAGCCGAGTCGCTTTCCACACCTCGTTCCTCTTCGCCGGCCCGTTGCCAGTGACGTCTGCCCATTTCTCCAAGCGGTGGATCTCGGGGACTGAGCCCTCTATCCGCGCCCACAGCTTCGCCATGATGTCCTTGTCATCCCAGATGATGCGCCCGCACTTGCGTGTGTCCTCGTACAGTGCCTGCATGCCGCCGCCGATGTTGATCATTGCGCGCTCCCATGCGCCGTTGGTGGTGGCTTCCGCGGCCTTGACGAGCTGGTTGCATTCCTCCTCGCTGAGAATGCCGTCGAGGATGACCGCCCACTGGCCGTCGCACTCGTGCAGTCCGGCTTTCGCAAAGTCAATGGTGGAGCGTTTGAGGGCGGGTGCAGGACCTTCGAGGAAGCCCTCGGGAAGTTTGTAAGCGGAAGTCATAGTTGAGGATCGAGATCTTGTAGGTGAGGCGAGCAGTTGTGGTACTGCAATGGGGAGTCGGCGTGATAAGTTGATACGAAGAAGTCCAAACATATGCAGTAGCTGTGCGGGGCATGTGAATCTTTTGTATGTGTCGGTGCCACAGGGCTGTAAAAGCTGTTGCCTGAGGCGGTGCTCGCATCTAGAAGCCTGACGCGCATGGCCAATCGTTTGGCTAATTCACCATATATTGCCTGCAATGGGACTTTCTCGGTGGGGCAAACGATCCACGATATCGTGCAGGTCTACCGCGGTTTTGACGTTGCCGTTGCTACATTGATGGCTGGGACCTCATGCAGGTACCACCACGTGACTCCATTACACTCCACTACCTTGCGTTTCAGCGTTCCAACATCATTGACGTCTCTTACACCAAGCCGTGTGCCTATTCGCTCGCAGCGTACACTGTCGCGCGCACAGTTCATCTTCACCAGTCTTGATCGCTCTCTATTGATCGATCGACGCCTGCAAGCCACCCGCGCGGGCACGCTCCTCCTGTCCGCCTGTCGCAGCGCCAAGCAGACGCTGACTTCACCTCTAATTTCCCAAACTCAACCTCCATTCACCATCAATTGGAGCGCCCAGACACGCTGGACGACGTGCGAACTTTCGCACACGAAGTTTCCTCGCTCCAAACACCATTTTCCAACTCAGTCGCTCGTTCGCAACCACAGTGCCAGCCCTCCCGTACACGCAAACACGCCTCGGCACCTGCGCCATCCGGGGACGCTGCGTCTATCGATAATCGCCATTCTTCCATTACTCACGACCTGATACCGCATCTTTCACGAGGGGCACACGCTCGCATACCGCCGCCATGTCGCACCTACCAGAGCACCATGATCACGACATCCAGGACAGGAACCGGTTCCCCACGTTGTTCGAGGTGCTCAGTCGCAAGACAGTCGCGCCGCTCGATCTGTTCTCCTTCTACATCTACATGCGCGACCAGCAGCGATCGGTAGACTACCTCGACTTTTGGTAAGGCACTCCTGCGCTTGGTAGCCACGGCCACACTAACGTGAGACAGGCTTGACGTGTCGCAGCACCTGCAGCTATGCCGGCTGTACGTCCGCAGGTTGCACCGGTCGATGATCGAGGAGACACCAGACCCAGAGAAGGCATCGAAGCGGTCCTCGTACATACTGGACAATGCCGGAGAGGGCCCGTCAAACGAGAAGGCCACTGGCGACAATATGTCAGACCAGCGCCTCTCTGCATTCCTGCGATCCGACCGTGAAAGCCGCAACCACTCGCCACAGAACAGCCAGGGCAGCAACCAGAGCGGTGAGCTGCCTCGACCTAGTCTGCAGATGCTGGCAACACCCGGCGATTCCAGCTCGCCCGGTGCGCTTTCGTCTGGCGGTGACAACACCCAGCCCAAGAGAGAGGACCTGCGCGCATCGGCCGAGAAGATCCTCTACACATACCTCCTCCCTGGCTCTGAGCGAGAGATCATCATCCCCCAGAGCATCCTGGCAGAGGTGCAGGAAGCGATTGAGGGCCCGGAGCAGCGCGCTGATCCAGAGCTGTTCGACTCAGCAAAGGACTACGTCTTCCAGGCCATGGAGCGCGACGCATACCCCGGCTTCCTGCAGAACAAGGGTCTGGGTAACCTCGTTCCGCAGAGCATGATGCTGCGCTTGATCATCGGACTCATCAGCTTCTTCGCTGCGATATGGGCGGCCTTCATCCTGATCTTCCTCGACAAGTCACGGACAACAAGGTGTTGGGTAGGTACATTGAGCAGCACTCAGAAGCACAGTCGACTAACACATGACAGCTCATTCTCCCCTTCACGATCGCCATCTATCTCATCTTCACACACCAGTACATGCTCGATCCGATCATCGCGCTCGTGGGGTACAGCGAGTACACCTTCTTCGACTTCTACAAGATCCGCGAGCCCTTTGTGCGTAAGACGCTGAACCGTAGGTCGTTCACGGTGTTGGTCATGTTTGTGGTTCTCACGGCGGCTATCTGCTGTCTCTTCATCCTGGTGCCGGGAAAGAGGCTGTGAAGACGTCGTGCTTCTTTCTTTGAACATCGAATGTATAATGTCTAGTTCGCGAGCAGGTGGGAGTATGGAGACGATGTGAGCAAGCACACATTTTTTGATACCCTTTGCACAATCTTGATGATCTGCGCGATCATTTCTTCTTTGTTTTGTATGGGCGGGGATGGGGACTTGGTTTTGGGTAGTGCGTGCATGATTATCCTTTTACAGCACGGCGTTTAGGGGAGGGAGTGTAGGTAGTGTTAGCTCAACCACATCAATTTCAATCCACCACTCGTGACCCGTATTGATACTTGCTTTGCTTAGTATTCTTGAGACTTGATGCAGAGACGTGTAAGTGGAGTTCATCGACAAGATCCGTGCGTGAGATGCCAATGACGTGCACCGAGGCGTGAACCCTGTCAGGACCGCGAATGGAAGCTTTCAGCACTGGCATCGCGACCACGACCACGACACTTCTTTTAGCCTGCACTATCCCGCTGTGAGGCCAATCTCTTCTCATTCGCTGCTCTCACCCTCCAGAATACCACAGCATACGATAGCCACAGATCAAGATGAGCGCGCCAACAGCAAAGAGCAAGAGAGGGCCGACGGTGCTCATGACAGACACGCGCGATGCGCCTCCAAAGCTGCAACGGGCAGGCACATCGCAGCGCCTTCCCGCCGCAAAGCTCATCTCAGTCGACAACATCCTGCAATACGCCTCCGACATTCCCTCCCAGCAGCGCCGCGGCCCTCCTGGCATTGGCATGAGCGCTCGTCCCACAAACCACACCCGCACCCCCAGCGGCCGCCATCCCCTCGACCCCAAGCTCTCCGGCCGCCTGATACCCGCCCACATGCCCACGCGTTCCAGCAAGCTCAGTGAGAAGCTCGTCCTCTTGCCCGAAACGGACGCCGACGAAGAAGACGAAAAGGGCGACTTCGACTCGGACGAGCAAGAAGGCCCGCCCACCGACGAAGAGCTCGCACGCCGTACAGCAAAAGGCGGCCCCAAAGACAAATCCTACGCCGAACGCCTGCCCAAAGCGCGGCGGACAGACAAGCTCTCGCGCGTAACGGCCTACTGCACCGCACAAGCCTACAAGATGAAATCCACCGCCGAATTCGTCAAGAACCAGCACAACGCGCGCACAAAGCTGTACGACGACTGCCTCTACACCGTGTACCACCTCCCCCTCCTCCCAGGCAGCGACGGGTACCGCGTGCGCAGTAGTCCTGCGCTTAAAAGCCCCGGCGGCAAAACGGTGCTGGACGAGGAGATTGAGCGCAACGAGCAGCGGGACCATCACGAGGGCTACTTTGGCGACGAGGAGACGTATTTCGTGCACGGCGATGACATTCATCCCGATGAGCAGGCTAGTTTCGCGAGTCTGAGTCCGCATCGGCGGGACTCGAGCGAGAACACGAGAATCGCGCCGAATGCGATGCAGTTTGGCGAAATGTTTGTGTTTTCGTATGGCGTTGCGGTGTTTTGGAATTTTACGGAGAAGCAGGAGAAGGATATTCTTGCGGATTTGACGTTTTCTTCGAACTCTACTGGCACCATCTTGGCTACCAGGCCGCTGGTTGAAAGCGACTTCGAGACCGAGGAGTTCCATTTTGAGTATAACCCTGAGATCCAGCGGCCAAGAGTGTATAATGATATGATCACGCTGAAGAGTGGGGATCATATGATTAAGCTGGCCATGAGCCATGCGATTGCTCAAAGTACGAAGTTGAGTTTGTTCGAGGAGGGTATGAGTAGGACCATGTTGGCGGCGCAGTATGTGCCAAAACGTCTTGCTCTCACTGGTAAGCTCGGCATGAAGCGCACCGACGTGGTTAAAATGATCGGGTCGCTGTTCACGTCGCGCGTGGACGTCAATCTCTGTAAGCCACCCTTCCCGACTCCCTACATTTTCCATTCGCATGGCCCACTAACCCTCCCCCAAGCCTCCAACATGCTCGACACGCCCAATTTCTTCTGGGACTCTGAACCCACGCTGCACCCCCTCTACACCGCCGTGCGCGAATACCTCGAAATAAAACCCCGGATCCAAGTCCTCAACGAGCGCTGCCAGGTCTTTCTTGATCTCGGCGAGATTCTGTCCGATTCGATTAGTGACAAGAAAATGACGCGCATTACGTGGATTATCATCGTGTTGATTATTTTGTCGATATGTATTACGTGTTTGGAGGTAAGTCGTTATCTGGTCGTGTTTTGCGAGGCGAAGTATGTTGGGAATAGAAGCTAATGGTGTGTATTATAGGTTCTGTTGAGATTTGCGATTCTTACACGCAGGGGTAAAGTGTTGGATGGCATGCATGGCATGTACAGCCAACAACGGGGTCTGAAGGGTATTAGTGCGCCGGCGTTGGCGGGGCCGAGTTTGTTGGCTGCGAGGAGTCTGGTGTGGGTTGGGGGTGGGGTTAAGGGGCTGATTATGTGAAGAGATGGATGTGTTGAGAGGGAGAGGTATGTGGATGTGGTCGTGTGGCCGTGGTCGTGTTTTTCTAATCATAGCGCTGGCGTTTGGGACTTTTCTTTCCGGCGATGCGTAAATATTGGATTTGAATGCAGTGTTTCTTTTCGAGAGTGGAGGTATTGGTGATGGTGAGCATGGGGGTGTGAGGAATTATTGGGGTTTCTTGAAGAGTTGCCGCTTCCAGCTCACGATAGCCAGTCTTGACCATCTCACTGGCTTAACTCAAGTGCAATCATCTCGGATCAAGACACTCACATACGGAAGCGCACGAGTGAGGCAATCGTACCATCATTCAAGTTTCACAAGTACATCAACTACTCGCTTTACGACGTAGAGCACCACTCGCCCGAAAGACCTCAACTCATGGGACTCGAAAAAACAGTTAAGGCACCAGGAGCCGTACGAATACGCGTGTAAACAACGCATCACCGTCACGAACCTCCTCGAACTTCCAAAACCTCCGCTATATCTTTGCAGAGACACCGAATTATCTGCATGGCTGGCTTCAACTAGAATCAATGGCCTGGGGTACGTACGCTCTGCTTACGCTTCCTGCCCGCCCGACCTCAAGCTTTGCAAATCCTGCCCCAGCGAATTTCTACGACCACGACGAGCGTGCCTTGTGCATGCTATAAGTCCCGCCCAGTGATATCGACGTCTCAATTACAGACCTATGGCGTACTATTTCTTTCTCGAGGGCACGGACGGAAGGTCCTGGATCTTCGACCTACTCTTCACTCTACGCAGCGTCACCAAATGAACTTCTTCACGGATTTCTCGTACGATGCGCGATATTGCAGCGGCTGGGAGCTCCCGATGGTGGGAGCGCTCTCGCGTGTAGTTGATCTGGGATACTTGGCACTCACGCTGGATAGTGAATATGAATCTCGAGTATGGATGCAGGGAGGGCTTGATGGCGTATGATATATGCACGGCGCTGCGCAAGACCAAGAAGGGAAGTGGAGTGGTACGGCGCGACACACGGGTTGCTTGATTTTGTCAGGGATTATGTAATGATGCTTCGCTGGGTGGTTTTGTATGGGAGTGATATTGTGCGGTGCGGGATTTGAATGGCTGGATGTATTTACATTTGGCAGCTACGCGCAGATGGAGTACCTGAGCATTTTGTAAACGTGCTGCAATGGTGGTCATGGAGGTGAGATCAAGGGTGTCGATTTGGAGAAGCTGTGTAAATAGGAGGATTGTTT
>Ga0265797_10002390_pt1 | contig 31644 bp, 23 predicted proteins | sample P2T30metagenome_FD_192433 | JGI IMG/M metagenome (GOLD analysis project Ga0265797, IMG submission 192433) | Plant litter microbial communities from East Loma Ridge, Irvine, California - P2 T30 | ecosystem: Environmental > Terrestrial > Plant litter > Unclassified | place: USA: California... | reverse complement strand
GATGAGTTCGATACAGGGGAGATTGCGTCAAGAAAGCAATCGCAAAGAGCCGACTAGTGACGCGACGACTACCCAGGTATCCACGAGAAGAATTTGACAGCTCATGCTAAACGGTTAAGTATCTTGATTTCACTCGGCTTGGCACTGATATAGGCTACCAGGGTGTTCAATGGGAGTTCTACACGACGCTATCGTCATAGTCATGTCTGACACCCTTCCATGCAGTGACACTCAATGGTACCTCGGTAGCGCCGGCCTCGATGTATACTTCAAGGCGCAGCAATGCTTAAGTTATTGAATAATCGGAGGAATTGTCGTATCCACTAGTGCAAAGTTGAAGAGCTTTACGACGGCAATGTCGACAGGGTGTAAGGTTCCAAGAGGTGCGGGGGAGTCGCCGAAGACGCGGGGTCAGGCGCTCAGTCAAGAACACTATACTCTTATTTCGCTCGCGACCACGACCAGCCGTCCATCATGGCAAACGTTCTGCGCGTGGCAGCATGCCATGTATCGCCGATCTTTCTAAATGCACGCCGAACAACCGATAAAGCCATATCACTCATCAAGCAAGCGGGATCCAATAAGGCCAACCTTGTAGTGTTTCCCGAGACCTACATCTCTGCTTTTCCGATATGGAGTGCTCTACGTGCGCCCTCGGAAAACCATACACTCTTCCAGCGCATGGTACAGGAGTCTATCTATGCTGATGGTGATGAAATGGAGGCGGTACGTGAAGCGGCGCGATCGAATAACGTCCTTGTAAGCATCGGCTTCAGCGAACGATCCCGGCACAGTAACGGCTGCCTATACAACTCGAACATCTTCATCGGGAAGGAAGGAGAAGTCCTCGTCCACCATCGCAAGCTGGTCCCTACCTTCTTCGAGAAGCTTACGTGGAGTAGCGGTGACGGCCATGGGCTGCGTGTGGCTGACACGCAATTCGGTCGCATCGGCACATTGATTTGTGGCGAGAACACTAATGCGCTTGCAAGGTACTCGTTGATTGCGCAGGCTGAGCAGGTGCGTGATTCTCATTCTGTCCATCGCGCTCGAGCCTTACGGAGTTAGGTACATATTTCGACCTGGCCCGCAATTTGGCCGACAAGAACTTCACACACCGCGCAATCCACCGACGATAGTAATGAGCAATCTAGTCCAAGCGTTGCGCGTGAGACGAATTACGACAATCTAGCGGCGAACAAGACCCGCGCCGCAGCACATTGCTTCGAAGCGAAGTGTTTTGGTGTAGCGTGCTCTGGCCATCTCGCTGAAGACGCTATCAAGACTATCATCGACGGGGCAAGCCAGCCGGATGTCGTGGCCGACACTTTACGCGCTATGCCCCGAGCTGCGACCTTCTTCCTGGATCCCACTGGCGCTCCGTTGCGTAGCTTTACCTACCGGGACGCGGAAAAAGAGTACGTGCACGCTTTACAAGATCAAGAAGGTATATTGTATGCCGACATGAGCCTGGACGACTGCATTGAGGGAAAACAATATCACGATGTCGTAGGTGGGTATCAGCGACTGGATGTGTTTGATCTCAAAGTCGATCGATCAAGGAAAGAACCGGTACGCTTCAGTTAAGATCTGGGCTATAGGATAGTCACCTATTGTCGTTATCACCCCATGCGGCATCGTGTCGAGGCAGTTCACAAAACGCTCTTCGATCGTATGCATTATTTATACAAGAGCTCCGCGATACTTCCGTAGGCCAGCACCCTCGCGTTCACCGTATCGAAAAGTAGTGAGTCTCTAATGACGCTACCATACTTCTCGTCAACCCTCGTCACAGTGCCTGCACCGATCCAACGGTCTTGAGCAATTTGAACCTAGTCGTATGATTCCGAGTCAACCGTTACCAAGCTTTTGCGGGGTGAGAAATTCCTTGGGTATGGCTTTCGGGTCGGATAGCGTCCTGCCGGGAATGTACGCGGAAAGCGATGATCGAACGTATGCCATTCATCGGAAGAATATCGGGCGTTGAGGCGCAACGTAAGGTCTACAGGACAGGTAGGCCGAGCAAGTATACCTTTATCTGGGATGTGCCGGTAGCATCTACAGGCAAGGGAAGCCTACTCAGCCGAACACCTTCTTCCGTCCTGACCATACTCTGTTCAAATCGCCGCCGACGTTCTGTTTCCAATGTCTCAGTCTTGGCAACACGAATTAGCTGTCTTGGTGATCGACGGCTGACCGCGCTGTCGGATTTAAGACGGAGGCATCTCCACTCCCAGCACTGAGACCTTGGCAAGTCTTCTTTCAGGGCCAGACACAACAGCCAAGTAACGCATGGTTTCTTTCAAGTTTCCGCTAGTATCCCATCCCTCTGCGTCATGGTCATCGTGGTACTGCGAGACCGAAACCGAGCCCCGGAATGGAATGCGGTGTTAATCCGTCGGCGCGCTGCGCCAGACTCATGATGAGTATTCAATAAGCATGGTACGTCACGCGTGGCACAGCCCATCACTAGCACCGGAGAAGCGACCAATTCGTCGAGAGAAAGATTCCCTTGTTTGTATCACATCTAACGTGGTATCTCAAAACTCTCGTAATCCTCCGAGCCCATGATGGAGCAAAATGTACACCGCCTTGTATCATTTGCATTGTCCCTGCTGCCGTTTCCTTAGCCGAATAGGTCACCAAAGGCAGAACCGTCGTCCGAATCTGCGTCGATGTCGATGCCTTCATCTCCGTCTCTCTCTTCGTTTCCATTCTCTCCAGACACCTTGCCATCTTCCTTGGTATCGGCAACGGTGTTGCGGCCGGCTGGCGCAGCCGTGACCGCGGTCAAGACTTCCTTGACGTTCTTGTCCTTGAGTGCGTTGGCGAAGAGTGTGGTCCAAATCGGCTCCACGTCCTCGAGACCAGCAGCCTTGAGCAGTGTCTGGAGCTTTTCTGGTGTTATGGCGATGCTTTCGTCAGCGAGGATCAAGGCGGCGTAAGCGACAGCTTGCTCGGACTTGTCGGTAGTGGTAGACATTGAGGGGACCTTGCACCGTCCGAGTTGATGTTCGTATTCAAGGGAGAACGGTATGTTGGTTGTGATCGGTTGCGATTAATTCCCAGAAGTTTGTTGTTACTCTTGAGGTAAGTGCAGCTTTGGTGGTATTGATATGGACTGTATCGCTCGGTTCGTTATGCTGATCTGTTGGTACGAGACTCTTATATGTGTCTTGTAGAAGCACTGGTCGGTCGAGTCACAGTATTTTCACATCGTATCCAGATCAACTTTGGTAGCGACATGGTCATGTTGTGGATCCTGCGACGATCGTATTACGGTAGCGACGAACAGCCTGCTCTCAACAACATCGCCGCTTGGAATAATTCCAGGCACAATGTAGAGGTCTAGCTACGATTGGCACGTTGAAAGCTCGTTCGAACAAGGTCCGTCCGTAAAGGGTTGGGTTGCGCGGAGTGAGTCAGCAAAAGGGCGTTGCGGCACCCGATCGAGCAGCCCGCCTTATCACATTGTGACTCATGGCCAATATGACCTTACAAGGCCACCCAGATATGCCTTGTGTACGAATTTGGAGCGATTGGGCCGTAACTGACTTTGTCCGTAGGTCCGGTCGCTGGAGAAGAAGCTCGCGGAATCGAAAAAGTGTCAAAGGGGCACGAAACACCAGAAATGAGCTTCAATACCTTCCTGCATCCGGATTTCTGGCCACATGAAAAACACCATGTCCCTCCTTTGCAACTTGTACTACGACTTTCTGGTACTCGAATACCCCGTTTGCTCTGTCCGATAGTCATTCAATGTAACGACGAAGTTCCTCGTCTGGTATCGCATTTTCGTACAGGTTTCGTAAGAACCGCGCAGATTGAAAAAGGCTTGTGTCGCTACCGGTTACTGTCATGCCAGCCCGTACCGTCACAAATCCGGTGTCTTCTTGTGCCTTCGTGGTGCGGACTGGCTTAGCATGGTCCTGCCTAGGTAGTAGAAGCCTTCACGGGTAGCAACAGAGTGGCAAAACAGGCACTCGTCGCTGCTTGTGTGCTGTATCCTCGAGTATCTTGGAGTTACTGGTAAGGCGAGCTCATGACGCCTGTACGTCGCGTTGTGGTCACTGGTGCTACGTGCATTCCGCGTCGCAGGGTCGCGGGGCCAAAGCTTACGCGTATATCGTATAGCGTATAAGAGAGCTTCCCTAGTCAGCTTCACATCGCGGAGTCCATTTATAAAGCGAACGTTGCATGGTCCACATTGCATCTCAGTTCGCTCAAGCCACTACTATGGCCAGAGTTACTGCTCGCACCATGTCGTTATTACATGTGTTTGCAGGTGCTGCAGCCTTAGGCGCCATTTTACCCCTGTCAGGCGGTCCAATCAACAACCACCAACAAGCCGTCTTGAACGCCACTCCAAACATCCCAGAACCTCCAAAGCCAGAAACGATCGATGTCATCGAACTTCCATTACCTCCAGTATCTGCAAGCAGAGACGTCGGTGCATGTACAGCGGCGCTTAACCCACATCTGACGGGTTGCATTGCACGAGAGCTTACGGATAAGTTCCAAGCTGGGGATTTTACACCGGATGGCCAAAATGTGATTGTCACAGTGACCTTCGTTGGAGCGCCTGCGGCTCCAAGTTCGGCAAGCATTTACGAGGGGGTTCAACTGATTCTCATCAGAACGGACGGTACAAACTTCAGCAATGGCGACCCGTGGAAATGTCTGACGTGTGGTGTACCGACCAAGAATGCGAAAGAACTGGATCCGCAGAGGGATTATCCACATGTGTTCAGAAGCGGCGACAAAGCAATCTGGGGCCATAATATCCTCGATTGCAATGGCAAGCAGTTGGCCAGCGATGCCTGCACGCCCGATGACATCCACATATATCCAATTTACTGGTCGGACGGAGCTCCTCGGGAGCTCCGCATACACCCCGATGATGTTCACATTGGTTGGAGTTCGTTCACGAACGGTGCTGGACAGTTCTCCTACTTTGGCCGTCTGGAATTCAACGCGCATCCTCCAGGAACAGGTCCTGCTGTGCCTCGGTACGATCTGGTCGATGTTGACCTGCTCGTCGATCCAAAGCGCGGGGCTTTCATAACAGCCGATGGTAGTGAATTGAAGCTCCATCCCGAATCAATCATCATTGGTGAGCTGAGAGGCTTCAGCGGATCTGGAGATGAGATACTGTACCTCGGTGCACCCACCGAATCAACGAATATTGATCTATATGCAGTTCATATCGAGACTGGTATAGTTCGTCGCCTAACCAGTCACCCCGACTACGCTGATCCAATTGCCTTTTCTGCTGACGACCAATGGTTTGTCACTCAAGATACACGAGCGAGCGAGCGTCAGATGTGGATGTCCGGCATGCGAGGTATCCCGCCTCTCATCGACATTGTCGCGGTGGCAGTCGCAGCGTCTACACGAAACAATGGGAAGCGTCGTTTCTTTCAACCCATCTTGATAGACCGCCATGGAGATCGTGGGTCGTATTACGGGCAGCAGGTCAACGGAAATGGCGAAAAAAGCGATGGGGGCATCAATGACCCAAGTTGGAATGGGCGAGCGGATCCGGCCTTTTCTTTGGATAGTACATGCATTGTGTATTGGCAAGCGATCGTTACCTCTCCAGCTTGTGGTGGCATCAACCCACTGCCTTGCCCCGCCTCCACTGCGCAGGGTCGGCGTGAGTACCGTGTCATGCTCGCGCGTCTGAGCGATCGCCAGCCCTCACTGCCGGCCCCAGTTTATAAGGTGTCCAGTCGCATACCGTGGGCAACACCATTCCCACCGGGTACTGACGTCCCTTCGCTGCCCACGCTAAAGCCAGGTAACTATACCCTCCGTGGTAAGGTATCTGGATTTGCGGAGGTCAGCCTTATTGGAGACGCGGTTCATCCCGAACCAAGCTCTATTAAGCGCGTCGTGGCCAATTATACAGATTTTTCTGATGACGGCGACCACACCATCAACGGCTTGGAGGACGTCGAGCTGACTGTCCTGTTTCCGAATGTCTGGAACCAGAGACTCGATTGGTATTCCGACATTGTGCAGACGGGATCGTCGACTGGAAGCAAGAAAACTGGTGCGCGCGGGCTCCAGTTGAGGATTGATGTGATGAAGAACATACTTGAAGCGAACGGGACGCTGACGACAACTATCGACGGCGTAGCTTATCATCAACCTGCCAACGGCACCTAAACAAGACGTTCTTAGCTGTAGCTGGAGTTCGAACAATTTTCATGTATTGCTTTCGGCGGCCTATCGGTCACATTAAGTCGTTAGTCACCCAGCTAGCTGATCACTACCGGTGAACCTGTCCATAGCTGGCAGTGTTTGCTTCGTGGCAGAACATCTTTGGGCGAGAAGCGTGGGGATATCGATAACACTATTGCGTTGGAGACATTTTAGTCAAACCTTCGAAGGTTTGAGCACGTTCCTGGTCCTGGCGAGGGTGGGACCCTTTTTGGCGTTTGTTACCCGCCCGGGCAGGACTAGGCCAAGCTGTCGCATGCCCTGACCAGCGCCTTTAGGCTAGCCGTTTATAATTGCTGGATGTTTGCATGCGCCGAGGTTGCAGCAATATCACATACCAACTCCAGACCTCATCCAAGCGGGAATGACTCTCTGCACCAGACGATGTGGTGATGTCATCAGGAGAGTAAGCCTCGGCGTCCCTAGGAACATCATTCGTCGGATGTACTGGCCATAATGCTAAGCCTCGCGTCGCTCGGTAGCTCTATTTTATTCGTGGATGCATTTCTAAGCCGCCATGGATTTCCCGCTGCCAGATCGAACGCGTACGACGTCCTCGGGCCGCCCGCTAGCGCCACCCAATATGTCGACCCGCGCATTCGCACTGATCCTGCATCTGCAACCGCATCTAGAAGCCGCGTTTTCGGATTCGACCAATCTCAATGAAGTGCACTCCGAAGCTCGTGTTCATTGGTACTATGCACAAAAAAAAATGCAATGGACTTGATGTCTTTCCTAAAGTGTACCGTTCACCGCTTGTGGCTGAGTGAGTAAGCGGTATGATTAACAACCGGTTAACGGTAAATGTCTGAAGATCGATCTGACTCGGTAAGTGAACGGGATCGCCAGGATGGGTGGTGCTCACGCTCTCGCATGGTTCACATAGTTGCTGTGCCACCCGTGTGACACATCACTTTAAGAACCTCACGTTGCTGATTCTACTTTTTGCTCATACAGGGTCCTCGATACGAACGCCATGTGGAAAGACCCATGCAATTGGTTAAGATCCGCAGATTTACGCCCGTGCCTGCGGCAACGTGGACCCGAAGTCCCAAACGCTTGCACGGCTCAGTTTACAGCTGTTTGCCGTCCTCGTGGGGAGCGCTCGACAAGCCCTGCTCAATCCCGCCTTTCTCACCGTGAATCCAATGGCTCCTGACGTTGATTGGAGACATTAGAACAATGATGGACGAGCATGCCCACTACTCCGGTGAGTACCATTCCACTCTCCTTGTGAACATGATTCATCAATCTCGTGCAATGATTCAAACGAACCTCCGAAGTGGGCTTGCTTGACGCAAGGAACGAAAGCATGGAGTCAGATACGCCATGGTTTGGTGGGCGCGTTGAGGCTTATGGGCAGCTCTGATGCGATTTACTATCTGGTAGTCGGCGACCTACCCATGCACTCGACGACCCTGTATCGCTTACCACGCTGCTGGTGGAGTATGTGTGGAGATTTTGCATGATAACTAAGTCCGGAGGGTTCTAGCGGTTCAGTCGTCTGTCGTGTACTCATGCCGCTATGCGTGTCAGACTGCAACGCAATAATCAAGCAATGTACGCCTTCGCCCTCACTCTGTTTAGTGATGACGTTCAATTGATCCTTCTGTCGCTATTTCCAGTACCGTGTCTCTAAATTTAAATGAGTCAAACAATGAATCATAGCAATACAGCAGAACCTTGGCAGTGGTTCGATCTGGTGGGACGACTAGATTGGCATAACGCGGGATCAAGGCCAAGCGAAGATGCGGTATATTGTCGCTACAGCTTCGAATTAGTTTATACGCATGCTAATCTACTAGGCAGTTCAAGGTAGAACTTCCGGCTATCTCGGGTTAGAGTAACAATGAGACATATCTAGGTAGTCATGCAACTGCATGATCGAGATGGGTCTTCATGTCCCATTCACATGCAGTTTTCTTTCGTAGGCTGGGATTCATTCCTCATACGTCAGCAAGCGACTCGATAACCGAAAGGATTGCGATCTGGATAGACAGTGCTTGGAAGGTGGTAGGGGTGGGTCAAACGGAAGGGCGCCCTTGCTGAATCGACACGGAAGATTACGAATTCAGTAACAACCCATCCAGCAGGATGCTTTTGTATCATGCGGGTCTCTACTGCAGATGTGGGCCGTAAGCTTAGACTAGTAGGCTATGTTTGCGAAGGTCGCGGTGTGTATTGCCGCTCGGCATATGCCCGCAAAACCAGTTGTCAAGCGCGCGTCTTGAGCATTCCATTAGTATGAAAGCGCACCATCGTATGTGCAAAAAATAGTCTCTCAATTCCTTCCTCCCTTCCCATTAGTGCTGATTCAACGCTATGGAACCGTATGCGTTATTCGAAAACGTATCTGGTCTCTCCGTTGAGGACCAGACTTTCGTCTCTCGATTTGGGCGCGGCCCGATACTTCCCGTCTCCCATAACACAGTGCATGAGGCCTTTGAGAGTATCGCAGATACTCATCCAGGTGCTGTGGCTGCTATACATGGAGTCAAAAGCATCACGTACCTGCAACTGGATCTTGCTGCCAACCGTTTGGCACACTACCTCATCGCCTCAGGACTTCGACCCAGACAACGAGTATGTGTCGTAGTGCAACGATCAATAGAGATGCTCATTGGCTTCTTTGCTGTCATGAAGGCTGGATGCCAGTACGTTCCAATCGATGGTGGCGTCGCATCTGACGAAGCTTTGCGACACATATTCGAGGACACCGAAGCCCGTTTCATTTTGTGTCTACCCCAATACTGGGATAGAGTCAAGCAGTTCGCCAATCTTAACACTATCGTCCTCGAACTAGGCATGAACACTGGAGCGTTCTACTCTGCTAGTAGACCAGGCATTCCTGTCACGTCGGACGATGGTGTGTACGCAATGTACACTTCAGGTTCGTGTCCTCTACGTCGGCTATAAGCTTCGCTAATCAGTGGCAGGAAGCACTGGTGTACCCAAAGGCGTAGATGTCAAGCATGGCGCTAAGACCAACGCCCTCCTTTCGGAGCCGGGTCGACTGGGGATGACCGTTGGCTCAAAGGTCGGTCAGGTTTTGAGTATATCCTTCGCCATGGGTGAGTTTTGATATCTTCGATGGTACACGAAATATGCTGATCGTTACTGCAGGAGCATGGGAGATGCTGGGGTGCTTGATGAATGGCGGGACGTTGTATCTACGAGGATCTGACTGGGATGCAACACTGAAACAGGTAGCTGGAACTACCTACTGCCGCTGACAAACCTCGCTAACGAGCTCGGTAGATCGACACTCTGATATGCACTCCTTCTATTCTCGCAAAGTATAATCAACAACACTATCCGAACGTCAAGACGATCGCTGTAGCAGGAGAAGCGTGTCCGCAAGGGTGAGTACGTCGCAGGACCTGACTTGAACTAGTACTGACCATAACATAGTCTTGCTGATGACTGGGCTCAAGGTAGATCTTTCTGGAATCTACTAGGCTCGACGGAAACCTTTTTGCTTTCTGCACAAGAGCATGTCGTCGGCACGCCTCTATCGATCGGTCGACCCCTACCCAATGTCTCTTGCTACGTTCTCGATGATGTCGGTAGACTTGCGCCAGTCGGCCAGAAGGGCACACTCTGGGTGGGCGGTGCAGGCCTTGCAAAGGGGTACATCAACCTACCTCTGACGACTGCGGAAAAATTCCAACCAGACGTATTCTCCAACGATGGGTAAGTGGAGATCTCGCAGTTTTCGACCTCGCTAACTATGGCGCAGCTCCAAGATGTACAATTTTGGGAACATCGTATGCTGGAAATCAGATGGCACTATGGATTCATTCGGCCGAATGGACGATCAAGTGAAAATCAAGGTTGGCTCTCATCGGCGAAGAGTTTTGATCGTTGTTCTGACCATTGCAGGGATTCCGCGTCGAGCTCGACGGTGTTACTGCTACTATCGAGGTACGTATGTTCTTGCTGGCCTTTCATCATCGCTAATCTCATATGCAGAGATTCGCTGGTATTACACGAGCTGCCGCTCTCGTCATCGACGGTATACTGCACGGATTCTACGCATCCTCCGCTTCCATCAATGAACAAGAGCTCAATGACTCTGTTCGAAAGCAACTTCCTTACTACTCCGTACCTGAGCGATGGCTGCGCGTTGACGACATCCCTTTGAACTCCAACGGCAAGGTCGACAAGACACAACTAAAGACACTCGCGGCAGCATGCAACACACCGATCTCAGAAGTGAAGCGTATGAAACCGATGCATACAAGAGTAGATTCAGCCATGGATGCTTTAGTGCTACCCGAGAAGGTTGCGATCCCTCAGGAGCCTATGCGACGTTTGTCAGATGTCGATCTCGAGAAGACTTCTGCACTGAAGAGTCTTGCACATTGCTCCTTGGTGGAAAAGGACCCATCGCTCAACGTACCAGCCAGACTACCAGAGCCGAAGGGCTCAGAGGTGACGGCTTGGCTGCGGCATCGTGGTCTCATCGCATACCGCTGGTTCCTATTTCCAATCGTCTTCGTCAACATTGGTGTTGCGTGCTGGCTGCTATATGAGGGCATCGAGAGCAGGGAGTACCCATTGTCATCCGTCGCAAACGCCACAGCATCGAATCTTTGTGCTGCGATTTTGATACGATCAGAACCGATCATCAACCTGCTCTTCTTTGTCTTCTCATCCGTGCCTACTTGGGTACCGCTTGGGATACGAAGAATCTGCGCAAACGTGTTCCACATTGGCGGCATACACGTGGGATGCGCCATCGCTGCTGTCATCTGGTTCGTGATCTTCGTGGTCGGCGCGAGCCTTGAAATGGCGAAAGATGTCGATGAGAGAGTCATATCAGTAGCCCCGACAGTATTGTCTTACCTCATCCTGGTCTTATTGCTCGCCATGACTTCGCTGTCGTACCCGGCTATCCGAAACCGACACCACGATATCTGGGAGGCTCTGCATCGTTTTGGTGGGTGGACGGTGCTCATTCTCTACTGGGTGCTCGTCGGACTATCTACCAGAGATTTAGCCCGTGGACGCATGCCATCGACCTCAGAAGCATATTTACGAAATCCCTCGATCTGGCTGATTGCCGCCGCGACCTGTGCGATCATTTTCCCATGGCTGTTCCTCCGTCGCGTACCGGTTCGTTCTGAAGTGTTGTCCTCGCATGCCATCCGCCTGCACTTCGACTCCAAGATAGCACCAGGCAAGGGCGTTCGCCTTGCGCAACACCCGCTCCGTGACTGGTAAGTAATGTCCCTGTATGCACTGCATTTGAGCGTTTTCCTAACTTAATACACCTTCACATAGGCACGGATTTGCCACCATCACAAACGAACCTAATGGAAAGGGCTACTCCGTGATCGTCAGTCGAGCCGGAGACTTCACGGGCCATCTCATCGATACCGCACCAAGATATATCTGGAGACGCGGCATCCCCACATCTGGTGTTTTGCGCATCGCAACACTGTTCAGAAGCGTCGTCGTAGTAGCCACCGGCTCCGGCATTGGCCCATGCCTCTCCATCTTTCCCTACCAACACATCGCCATGCGCATCCTATGGACTGCACCCAATCACGAGACCACGTTTGGGAAAGGCATGGTTGAAGCTGTCCGCGAAAGAGATCCACAAGCCGTACTTTACAACACCCGGACGTCTGGTAAACCTGACATGAGTCTCTTAACATACGCGCTCTATAAAGAGAGTGGTGCAGAAGCGGTGTTAGTGATTAGCAACAAGCGGTTTACACAGCAAATTGTGTACGACATGGAGAAGCGGGGAATTCCGGCCTATGGCGCCATATTCGATTCTTGAAACATGATAGGGCAACTCAAGCATGGCGGTGTCCAGCAATACTGCTTTTTGTCGCCGCACGAGAACGGGTTTCTCAGGATGACGAGCGCATTGCAGTTCTTTTTTCCAGCAAGCAATCGATGAAGATACATAGATGGTTTCGCAGACATCGCGTGATGCATTTGAGCAGGTGATTTCAAGTTTGTTGACGTAACGACCGGACAATTTCTCCCGGCTAAGCCCGAAGCACGTGGCCACTCTTGGCGGCGGGTACGCGCATTTCCGCTCCACCACCGAGGCTTGGATGCTTGCACCACTAACAGCGCGTCGCACGTCTGTGAAGTACAGTCCATCTCAGCAAACGGTGCTTGGTATTCTTGTGATGCGGTCATGTCTGCCATTGCTTGTGCGACCGAGCACCCGACCGTTCCCGACGCTACCCATTGCCTCGTAACCCAGGGACAACACCACAATGTCAGTCGCATTGCCAGCACGTATGCTCGGTGAAGCCGTCCTGAAGACTTGTCCTGACACCTCCCTCCCCTGGAACGCCAAGATGCAAGTCGATAGTGATTGACCAGCCACGTTTAGCCTTTGCCCTAAAGGACTTGCTTTTCGAGACCAGTTAATCTATCTTATCTAGTGCTGCACATCACACAAGGCAGCTCGTTCCAATGCCCATGCATCTCTGGATCTACTTGATCCTCCCGGGCAGGTGCATCAGGAGTTTCAGCGGAGACAAGACGAAAGGAGAAGGAGATCAAGTTAGCGCCCGGCGCAATTCGCGAAGTCGGCCAATGAGCGGTATGCCACACCATCACCGCTCCGGCGTGTTTATGCTAGAGTATCACCTGCCGGCCATTAGGAGAAGGTCGATCGTTGTACAGAAATGGAAGTCATGTATAAGATGAATGATGTTTCACAGTATGCTGTAGGCACCAGCGGACCATTCCTTCGTTTCCCCATATTCCTTCGCTCCAAGCAGTCTCAAGATGAAGTACGCTCTTACCGCCGCTCTGGTCCTTCAAAGTACTACCGTTCTCGGTAGTCTTCTGCCTGTTCACTTCACGGCGCCTTCTCCAGCACATTTTCTTGACATTGTTAACAATGGCACGTACGATTTGGGCTGCAGGCCCAAGGCGGTTCCATCCGAGCAGGGCCACTTCGAGCTTCACGCTCTTCTGACTGAGGATCAAATCGCGTATCTTTCCAAGGAGTACGAGAACTCTGAAGAGGTCAGCCTCCATCGCCGGGATCTTACTAAGAGGGCCGCCGACGCTCCAATTGGTAGTGGCGACCGCTGGCAGGGTGGTGCCGTTACACCAGCTGGTCTTGGTACCAAGGCTGCGGGCTCCACTTTCAGCAGCATCATGAATGTCAACGAGATCAACTCAGCCATCAAGGGTCTTGTCAACGGATATGGCATCAGCACCGTCACCCTCCCATACAAGACCTTCAACGGTGCTACACAAACCGCTGGATACGTTGGCGCCGGTACAGACAAGTCCAAGTACCGCCTCTATCTATCTGCTGGCATGCACGCACGCGAACGTGGAGGTCCTGATCAGCTCATCTACTGGATCTCTGACCTCTTGGCCGCAAACAAGGCCGGAACCGGCCTGAAATACGGTAGCAAGACTTACACCAACGCCCAAGTCAAGAGCGTCCTGGCTGCTGGTATTGTCTTCTTCCCTCTCGTCAACCCAGATGGTGTCGCATACGACCAATCTTCTGGATCGTTATGGCGCAAGAACCGCAACACCCGATCCGGAAGCAGCGGCGCCTCCGTCGGTGTTGACATCAACCGCAACTTCGATTTCCTCTGGAACTTCAAGAAATACTTCGACCCCTCCACATCTCCTGCATCTACCTCACCCAGCTCGGAAGCGTTTTACGGCTCGGCTGCTGCGTCTGAGTCAGAGACCAAGAACCACGTCAGTGTCTACGATTCATTCCCGGGCATCAGATGGTTCATGGATATCCACTCTGCTACCGGTGACATCCTTTACAACTGGGGTGATGATGAGCTGCAGAGCACTAGCACAACAATGAATTTCCTCAACAGCGCATACGATGGAAAGAGAGGTCGTATTGGTGACTCAACGTACAAGGAGTACATTCCCTCAGCTGATGCCACGAACATCAAGAACGTTGCTGCCAAGACCGCTGCTGCAAGTAAGTAATATTTGGCTGATTTTTGACATACGACGTACTAATGCTCCATCCAGTGAAAGCAGTAGGCGGACGATCCTACACTTCGATGCAATCCGTGGGCCTGTACGCTACTTCTGGTGCTTCAGATGACTATGCTGCTAGCCGCACATACGCCAAGTCTGGTGCCAACAAGATTCACGGGTTCACCATGGAATTTGGATACGCCACCAACTTCTACCCAACTCTGTCCGAGTTCAACACCAACATTCTCGACACGAACGCTGGATTCATGGACTGGGCACTTGCTGCGATTGCCGTTGGCCTCGTATAATTGAATCAAACGAGTAGCTCAGTGTTACCAGGGTGTACAGGAGTGGTGCGACGGCGTTTTTGAAAAGGTCTAATGCGGAGTTGTAGCGGTACGGATGGCTCTGAGGAAGCGTTCCTGGAGTAATTGGCGCTCACGACATGATGGTTGATGATAGACGATGATATGTTGTGACGGCCGATGTAGCACGTGTAGCAATTTCATATCGTTCAAAACCATTTAATTACTTTGTGATATCACAAACGATCTCTTTACCCCAGCTTGAACCCTCCGCCACAGCCCCTCTGAAATAGACCTTCAGGATCAACCTCCTTGCTCACACTGCGCAAGAACTTTAGGTTTTCCTCTCCGTAGCCTTCAAAAGGATTCTGCCACGCTGCGCAATAGTTCAAGTAACGGTACCGGTGGCCCGTTCCATGCTCTAGGGCAAAAGCATCAATCTGTTCAATCGCCTCCCTGGTGATACTCCTCACCACGTCATCGTGCTCCTCCAGCGCCCAATTTACTGTAAATTGAACGTTTACTAGAGGCTCATCGGAACCTTCATCTAAGCCTAGCGGATTTGCATCGCCCTTCCTAGCCCAGGAAGGTAGACATGGCTGGAGGACCAGAGTCCAGCTCATACCCTTGACTGCATGTTTCTTGATTCTCGGGATCGCATCACGGTATGCTTTGTGAGCGGCATCCAAGGTTTTTCGATCATTCTTGATGGTCGTAGTGGCAAACTCTTGGCGTCGTCCAGGGGGGTTCAAAACGCTCAACTCGTCTGTAGCGCTGACCAAGCTTCGAGTTTTGAACGTACTCCACAAACGCCATAGTTTGTTGAAGCCGGAACTGCGCCAGGACTCTGGCCAACCCTTCTGTTGAGAGTCAGGGGTGGTATGTACGAGATTTACTGCTATAGCTTGGATCCCAGGGAATTGGAGGTATGTAAAACACGTCAGCGGCCCAGCGGCGTGAGGGTCGAATAGATGTTGCAGCTCTCCAGTCAAGGTTCGCGTGACGAAAGAATGAAACGCTGCGAGAACATCTGGAGCTTTGTATGGGAGTAGGTAGAGGAACCCGCTCCAGACATCCGTTGACGCGAAACTGCGAAGTGTGAAGCTGGTCACGACACCGAAGTTGTTACCTCCGCCTTTGAGTGCGCGCCATAGTTTAGGGTTATCTTTCTCAGAGGCGTTCACAATAGATCCATCTGCCAATACAACCTCAAACGCGAGGACGTTATTGCATACGAATCCGTACTGAGGTGAGAAGAACGAGAGACCTCCGCCAAGAGTCAGACCAGAAACACCAACGGCGGAGTTCCTTCCACCAGCCACTGCAAGACCTTCCTTCCCAAGAGCTGAGTACGTGTCAATCCATTTGCAGCCGGCTCCGACGACAACGCTCTGTCTATCTTCGGCAGGGGTGACTTGATTGAAGAGTGATAGATCAATGACAACGCCACCTTTGATGCTTGACGCACCAGCAACAGCAGAGTGACCGCCTCCTCTGATGGCAAAGATGGACTCCAACTCTTCTTTCGTCTCCTTAGCCCGGTCGTTTCTTATATCGAACTCGCGTTTGAGAATCTTGACGGCCTGCGCCAGCTCCCATACGTTGCGCGGCCGCACAATACATGCAGGCGACACCTCGCAAGCCTTCTGATCCCAATACACGTTCATCAAATTTTTGAACTCTGTCGCTTTCTCCGAAGTGGTAACGATGTGCGGGATGGCTGCGATCAGCTTGGCGTTCAACTGTCGTCCAGAAGCCGTTAGTCCATCGTCAAGCCTCAGACGACCAGGTTTCTCAGCTTCTGCGTCGCGCTCGACTTGAGATGAGCGGACACGAAGCCGTTGCCTGATGTATACCGTGGCAAGAAGGATAGCTATGCATGTGTACGAGAGCCATGATAGAGCCATGGTCAAAAATGGAGGACTTGTGCCCGCTGGCGCTCAGAGACAGTACGACAGCTTGTATGCGGTTGGGAACAGCCAAGTCATCAGCGGCTGTAGGAGAAGCATTCGAAATAAGGGTGAATCGGAGGTTGCAACATGAGTTGCGTACGATGCGAGATGTGAGGGGCAGGGCGTAAAGACACGCCCAGCGCAGGCAATGTACACAGTCAGATGACGTAATCACTTGGCACCATCAACACATCTCCAGCAGTCATTGCTTATCATAAATCGATCGGACAGCGAGATCTAATTCTCTCGTCCTTCTCTCGGGCTATGGATCGTGCGCCCAAAAAAGCATTACACCTGACCTGCGATGGCTCATAGAAAATGCGCCCAGAAGGTACGCATCGCATTTTGAATCAACGGGCTGATAGAAACAAAGGGCATGAAAGGTACACAACGCGTCTCTTGAGCGTACAGCAAGGAAACAGCCTGTAATATGTCTATCCAAGTTGGCCTCCTGTAAGTAGAGCACTCATGACGTCGGGGTGCGAAACCAACGAAAACTCGGCTCATGACTTCTGAATTGCTAACGATGCTTCCACGAAGGATGATCGCGACTGGAGAGAGTACAATCACAACCGGTTCGCTACTGGTTGCCTACCTCCTCTCGCCAAGCTTCCGCTTCTGGAGCAGTCGCTGTCCAGAACAGCTGCGATGCTGTGCTCTTTGGAGTTGTATTCGCGGCATGTTCTCGAGAAGCCATCCATAGGTTCATTGGCGTGTAATATCCGCTCGTTGAACGGGACGATAATTGTTTCGCAGACGAAACATTGTTGCATCCGTCGGAGTCGCCGTACATTTCCAGAAAAGGCAAGATTGCGATACATGAGTTATTAGATTATGTGTTTGAGACTTTCGGTTTCTAAAAGTCCGGTTTCGTAACAGAGCATTGTGCACAGTACATTCATCATATGTCGAGATCGGGGTACCACTTCTTCACCCACTGGTCGAGGACCTTGGGCCCAACTGGCTTGGTCAGAAACTCATCTGCGCCAGCGTCCTCTGCAGCTTTGCGATCATTCGAAGAGTCTTGACCAGTGACAATGAATAAGACGCTTCTTTCGTGCTTATGCTGTTTTTCCAGCCGTCGTATCTGCTTTGTTGCATCAATGCCGTCACATACGGGCATCTGAAGATCCATGAGAATCAATTTGAAAGGCTGTGTAGGTAAGCTTTGTCGTAGAAGTGAATCATACTTGGGTACGAGGGCTTCTGAGAAGATGTTGACAGCCTGCTGTCCATCTTTTGCGCTCCGGAATGGGATGCTACGTCGAGTGCAGTACATCTCTAGTAGACGGAGGTTGACGGCGTTATCATCGACAAGTAGGGTCAAGGGTTTGTCCGACGCCACCGGAGCCTGTGTCAGAGTGAGAGTAGGCTTGGTTTGAATGCGCAAGCTCCGTACAGACTGTACCAATTCAGTTTGTAGCTTTTCAGGGAATATTGAGCCCCGCTCGGCTGGAAGTCCCGGACGCCCGTTCGTGTGGGGTGTGGAGGGTGGGCTAAAAGGCTCAATGGCGACGCCGCCGGTTGCGTTGACCCCTGCATCCGGGGTGGACGATCGGAATTCAGCCGAGATTGCATCTGCGTGCTCCAGTGCTTGTTCAAGTGTCTCTGACAGAAAAGGACCTTGAACGTAGACCACGTTCCCTTGCCGCCGGACTCGTTCGGTATGGAAGTCAAGAAAGCATGCGCATTCTGGAACGAGGCAGATTGCAACTTGTTCTGTACCTATACTTGATGTGTGTCTATAGAGTTCAGCGAGATTTGGTGTATAGTCGACGATCACGAAACTGTCATGAAGCGTCCGGGACGCTGACCAGCCAGCACCTGAGAGATATTGGGTGAAGTAGTAGCCCAGAGATGATGTTGAAGACTCCGATGCGAGGTGATGGAACGTTGGCGGTAGTCGGGTGAACCTGTCCTTTGCCGCACGGGAAGATGGTAGTGAGCTAGCACAGATGGGCTCGTTGAACGTGGCTTTGATATGTGAGCCTGGACCTTGGCTCGAGCGCACCAGTGTGATCTCGCCACCTAAAAGAGTCGCTGCTTTGCTCGCCAATGTCAAGCCCAAGGCAGTATCTGTGCCACTGAGATCAATCTTTTCGTGAGCATCAAACACGCGGTCGTAATATCCCTTGGACGTCTTATGCCCACTGTGCTCAACATCGACGATGAGAGACTGGCAGCCTTCCGTGACCGACAGTGTGACTGCTACTATGCCGCCAGCAGCATTCTGGGCAGCATTAACCATAAGTGGCTGAATACAATCTAGAAAAACACGCTTGTCGACAGCGAGCAAGTCGCAGCTCGTCGGAAGGTGGTGTTGAATGATAAATGATGGCCTTGTTGAAAGATCGTCAGAGAGTCCTAGTAGGGTTTCCTTGAGCAGAGCGTCCTCGATCTCGGAGATCTTGTGCATAGTGAGAACGCGCTCCGCCTGGGCAATATCTGCCCATTGATTCAACTTGATAAGGCTGTTTACTGTGGAGATGAGCTCTCTCGCAGAAGTCTTGATGGTCTTGATATAAGTGTAAGGATCGAGCTGTTCGATATCCGGGCTCGCAGTAGGTGAGGAGGCGGCTGTCGACGGAACCACGTTTCGAGATTTCAGCTCTTCCGTCAAAAGCTCGACTGAACCAAGGATGCCGTGAATGGGAGTTCGAAGCTGATGCGTAATACCGCGGAGGAAGGTTTCCTTAGCGCTGAGTGCTTCTTGTAGTGCGCGGCCTTGCCAATAACGACACAGTATATTCTGGACGCGAAGATGAGTCAGTATGTATCCACTGAAGGGAGAGTACGAAGAAATTCGCTTTCATCGAGTTGCACCTCAAGCACGACCATGAAGATACTCGCCCAGTCTTAAGCATGTTGAGGCTATAGACTAACGACGTCGTATCCTTTAGGCAGCAATCTTGATTGTCGTACAACTGGTAGACTCAAGCATCTTCGTATATGTCGTCACTTACCGCGCACATGTGTACGAACCATGAATCGATATCGTCAAACACCATCTTGAGATCATTGCTGGCTACAACCAGGAACATCGCCGCACGTTGACTGGTGCACTGCGCCGCAATTACTCGTACAGCCCGGGGGGCAGTCATATCCGAGTGATTCAGGTTCTCGATGGCATAATCAAAGTCTACGAAAAGAGCAGGCGCGAGGTCAGTGTATGTCGTAGAGAAACTCATATATTGCCACTCACAAGCAGTGTCTTCCCAGAGACCCTGTTCCAATTCACAAGTGCGAAAGCTTGTACCACCATTAAGGGTAGCTTGGCCATCTGTGATCAGATTGATACTCACTTCTGTGTTAGGATAGACATCTTGGAGCATCCGGGGTATCGCTTCCTCCATGTTGACGTGGTCGTCGCAGTGCTGCTGAGCTTGGGAAAGCAGCTCAAGCATCCGTCTGCGCTCGCGTTGACGCCGAGCTCTCGCGCTGTGTACTATATCCGCAACTATCCAGTCGGCGAGTCTAGCAAGTGCCTGCTGTACGGTTTTGGAAAGAGGTTCTTGCGGAGAGTTGGAAGCGACACATAGCGAGCCAAAAGCGACGTGCTCGCCAAACTCAGTCTCGAATCTCAACGGCACACCAGCATACGCGCGCAACCCACCCTGTTCGACATGGGGCGACTTTTCAAAGCGCCAGTCGATAGCCATGTTTTGCATAGCGAAGACCGTCTGTTCCAATTAATCGCGGGCTAAATGTGGGAATAAGTGCTCACTTACGCCTGGTGGTTGATTGATGGTGTGGGCGCATGTACTCTCGCGACGGGGTAATATTGCAAGGGGGAGGTTCACAGTGACCATCCGGGTGTATGTAGTGTGGTTGAGAAGGCCAGCGATAACAAACTCCCAGCCTACTGTCTCATGCGCAAGATAGACTTTCTCCTGGAGGCGAGACATTAGCTCTACATCCTCAAGCGCCCCGCGCGTGTAATAGAAGAACAAGGTCAGTCTCAATCTCTCGTTCCGCGTCAACACGGGAAAGAGATAGCTGTCTGCATGAATACTGGTGGGACATTGCGCTCTAGCAGGTATGGGCGCCGGAGACCAGATATCGTGGTTGTGTGGATATACAGCTGCGACTTGGCCTGCGGTCCATGAATCCAGAGGTTTATCGGCATGCTCAAGATCGAATATTGGTGCGGTCGTGGTAGGACGCTCGGATATTGCCGGTGCAGCGTGTCTCGATGCGAGGACGGCTGCATCTGCTTTTGGGAAGAAAGCAACGCGCGCGCCGCCCTTGGACTGCATCGAGATAGACGTATATCGAACTACTTCCCAGCATCAAAGGCAGAGGTTGCGCAGTGTATTATGCAGAGTTGTGGTATATCGCGGGAGCTAGAGGCTGTCAAAATGGCGTGCGACGGATTGACGTTCGAGGCCGGTCCAAAAGGCCGACTGATGGTGGCGATGGAGTAGGACGTGTGAACTGGTACGGCGATCGCGACCCTCTATGCGGTGCTGCACGCCGAACACTGGTACGTATGGTAGAGACAAGCTGTTCACATGCGTCAGGCGCGTTCAGCTGGCGAGATTTTGTTAGCCGCATGGTATCCCCGGCCTGGCGCGTTCCTCCGGGCCGAAGGTCATCGATCGATGCGATGCCTTAGCTGCAACATCAAAATACATCGTCACAACGGATGCTCAAGCCTCGAGAAAGTATAGCCGAACTATGGTCGCGTGCAAATCCACTGGCATTAGTTGAGTGTAGCTAGAGTGGCAAACCTCATGAAGAAGGATTTGAATGCGGGGCGGCCGCGCTTCCGGTGTCTCCCATTGGCTGTGTCAAGGCCCACTAATTACCGGAAACCTCGTCTTCTCCGGCAGCAGATACTTACTCAATTTCTTCGTTCTGCCATGCTTTCACCCTCATAACACGTCGAACTGCCGTACCTCGGTACCGCGATGTCGCTCGAATCTACCATCAATCAAACGCTATGACCAGACATTGAAGACAGCAACCTGGTGAACGTCAAGATGGCAGAAGACGTGCTCATAGGTAAGCTGGAAAAAAAGATCCATTTGACGGCACACCCTGGACACCCGAAATTGTTTCAGACGCTGGTATCGATACAGAGAATCAGGCTGCTGGTCTCAAATATGCCGTCACTCAAGAATATCCCGTTTCGACACTTGGAAGACCTTTGCAACTTTAATTGTACCATCGTTGGCCAACGGTCGTTTGTCCACATGCTCGGAGCTATCCAACGGCGCATCACACGGCGCCTAAAGCGCTTGAAAGCATAGCATGAAATGAGGAGGGAAGGAGGAAGGAGGCCACTATCTGCACGCGGTACCACCGAGATTGTTCTGTCCTTACTGGGCGCTTGGCGTCTCAGGGCATTGAGCCGCTTCGCTCTGCCAAATCGCAGTCTGTGTCACATTCATCGTTGCTCCCACTGCGTGTCTAGGTTGCGGATCTCTGTTGAACCGGACTGCTAATGACTGCTGTTGTTAACTTCGCTCGTTATGGACATCTAGCCGTCACCAACTTTGAAGAGAACATTTGTTGAAGCCTCCGCACCAGACATGTAGGTTAACGAGAGCGACGCTATGAGACCAGTATTCAAACACATGCAGCATTTCTATGCGTAACGGGGGTAGCCATCAGCTCGATTGATGGTGGGCAAACAATGTCAATGACCTCAGTACGTACAAAGGTAGTATCAGCCGATGTGGCCATCCACTTCAACATCCTTCACTATGTATTGCTCACCTCATCTTCCACAATATCACTGTCAGAGCTTTCTTTACGTCTTTCATCGTTATCGTTGTTTACTCAATATCATCGTCCGGTCGCTGCACAGCGTGGCATTCTGACGTCAAAGAAAAACAACTTCACCTTCACTTTCACTTCTGCTCCCACTGCGCACATACCACCCCGCATTTCTGATTCTCGCTGCCCACCGTCTACGCGACTTTACAATACTAGAATCCAACTTCAGTATCTAATTTTGCTCACTCCGACCCGCAAGACAGCACACTAGACCAGCGAACATCTCAACACTAATCTGCTATTGTGCGTGTGTTCCACTCCACAGGCAATCGACTCGTCGCAGAAAAGGACAGCAGTGCGATTGCGGCTATACACAGGCGCCAGAGCGATGTGAGTACTCTGACCCTAGCAAAACCACTCCCCAGTAGCCTGCATTTGAACGCGCATCATGGCGATATCAAAACGAGACTCCTGACATTATCGCTACAGACTTATTTCCATACATACGCCGTAGTAGCCCACATTCCTGTTCCATACGTCAGCTTCCAATCTGCCACTATGTCGTCTTCGCAGGGCCAATCATTCGACTTCCGCTTCGAACAGTCTGACGCAACAAACGCGCCCAAGCCCAGATTCATGCCCAAGCCACTGCGTCCAAGAAAGCAGCGCGGTCAAGACTACGACCCTAGCCTGACTGCTAACATGGGCCCACCTGACATGAACACGGTAGCAGAGTCTTTCAACACAATCACCCAGCAACAACACCCCAGCACAGAAGAGAAGGGAGTCAATGAAGGATACTCGAGGAAGATCAACTGTCAGCTCATCAAAGAACATATTCAGGACATATGCACGTTCTTTGACTCCACGGATCAGATGTCAAATCTCAAAGCCGATGCGCTTGCAGCGTCCTGGGAGATAAGACTTTGGGATGTCTCATTCGGGCACGTTGACAGGGTTTCCGCATATATCAAGAGCATCGACGCTGCCGACAAGGATCTGACAAAGTGGATCACGAACTGGGAATCAGCTGAAGACGACAGCTCAGACAAGCGGACTGGCCGACAGTTCTTTGTCGACCATATCGAAAAGTATCACGCGCACCAGCTCCAATACACCGCGCACACCGGATCGTTGAACGAACCTGTGTCTACCGAAGACGAGCATCGTCAAGCTTTGCGCAGACTCCTCACTGACGAGCTTGAAACGATGAAAGCTATACTTCCCATGTCCCACCCGCTATCGAACTTCGACATCGCACAGGTCGTTCACAAATGGGAGGACGAGAACTGGATTGCAGCCTGCGAGCAAGGCTTCAATGTTATCGAGCATGTTGCGCATACTGAAGGAGAATGCGAGACTCTACATCTGTGGGCTGAATATAGGAATGGTTACCCTGATGAGGACATCGATATGACCGGCGAAGCTAGATTTTCTGACTTCATACGACAACGCCTTGAAACAGGAGTTTCCGGTGCATCCACCCAACACGATGACAGGCAAGAGACGCGCCACTCCATTGATGAACCATACACCAGCGATAATGACAGTGATATCGGTTCGGAAGATGAGTATGAGGACGAGGAAGAAGGCTATGCGACGAAGAAGGCTTATCTCAAGGACTGTGTGGCAAAATATCTGCCTTACTATACGAATATTCCGGATGACATCATCGATCGATGGCAGGAGAAGCTTCTTCTACAGGCAAGAGAGAAAGGTGGAGGCTTCGACAATTACAAAGAGAACCTGTACGACGACTTGGATACCGTGGAAACCTGCCGTGATAGTTGGGACATGGTTGTTCAGAACACTGGAAAGACGGGCCACTCGTTATTCAGCGAGCTTATCGAGGAATGCTCAGAAGAGGCTATTGCTGAACTGAGAAAACAAGTGAAGCAAAAGGAAGAAGACTGTAGACACGAGCGTCTACTGAACTCTGAAGAGTTCAACGGGTCCCTCGATGTCCATGATCAGAAGCGAAGGGAACACCGGACGACACTTCGAACCTTGATCGATGACGCCAAAACTAATATGGACAGCTCGCACGAACTGTCAGACATTCAACTCACCACACTAGCGGCGCATTGGGAGACACGGCTCTGGACCGATGAACCCGATTACTACAAGTACCTTGATAAGCTGGATCACTTTGAGATGGATCTGATGGAGTGGACGACGAATTGGCAGCTTTTGCACGAGAACGATATGACTGGCGAGCAGAACTTTGCTGGATACGCTCATCGCAACCCCGATCGATCGGTTTTGCGGTGCGAACTACGCTGTGCCCTCGACTCAATATCCGGCAGACTCTTACCAGATGATCCATTGGCCGGCTTCTTTACTCGAACTGTAGCTGAAACCCGAGAAGGAGATATTTGGGTCATCGCTGAGGAATCTATGGACGAACAAATGAAGCTTGTCCGGGATGAGTGCACAAGGTTGTACCGGTGGGATAAGCACTGGACCAACGTCTGCGACCAAGATCTCACCGGAGAGGAAAACTTCCGTGAATACTATGATCAACATCTTGGAACGCAATATCTCCCTGATCGTAACCCGGGTGATCATGGGCTCGATTCGCAAACCGCCGACGAGTTGTTTGACCTGGCTGGAGGCAACGACACGGCATCGGATGACAGCGAAGACGACGCTAGAGGCAACGGGTTGTCTGATGAGTTCCTCGAAGATGACAATCAGGAGCTCGTATCTCCACGCTCCCCAAAGTCTGACAACAGTAGCGATGATGATGATGCTGGTGAAAGTATTGTATGCGACACCGAAGATCAGTCTGGCAATCAGTCAGTTGATTCCAGTGTGCCTCTCGGTTTCCAGTCACTTCCTTCGTTCGAATCTCAAGCAGTAGAGCCTGTCCAAGAAACAGAGCCTATGCAGGTAGATGATCCAGCTCACCGACAAGATACAGACACATTTCAAGAAACTCTGGCCAGCTCCAATCAACCGTTGGTAAGAAACAATGCCAGCACTTCTGGGGTCACAACTGCTGCGGTAACGTATCCTCGATACCTGCCAATCGCACCTTCCCAAGATTCCAAGGCTTCTCACGTACAAGACGATACGGCCATGGATGGTGTTTCTTATCACCTGCTGTCGCAAGAGGTGGAGATGTCGGATAATGATTCTAACTTGACTGTCCAAAAAGAGGCGGTGGACACAATGCCCGCCGGAAGACTCGCGACCAATCCTGCAATATCAATGAAAGATACGGAAATGTCTGGAGCCGATAATTCCCAAATATGGAAAGACATCAGCAAACGGTCTGAGCCACTTACTATGGTTTCCACCGGAAATCCCGCTGGCCCTTTTGACACGTATGCTACTGCATCAAACCAATTCTGGTCTACTCCTCAGACTTCCAACCGCCCAGCGTTGCCTATTAAGAACGATTCCACGTCTCATGGTTCCATATTTGATACGAAAGGCCTGAGCTTTCAGGCACCGACAACAACCAGTATCACCCCATCCAATATTACAATGCGCGAGCCGGATGTGCCTCGAACCACTCCGCAGTCTCTATTGTTGTTGCCTCAGACTGTTGAAGGAAAGCCGGATGAGCCATTGATCACCCCCGCAGAGGTTGGATGTAAGACTGTATTCCCCAACGTCTCTCAAGACGACGTCGAAACGGACGGCAAAGCTCATGTAGCTAAGAAGCCGAAGTCTGCTGAAGCCAAAACTACGTTGTTAGCCCCTGCAGTGTCAGCTGCACCCCAAGCAACTTCGGCTTTCACTTTCAAGCCCCCCAAGGGCGGCTTTGTACCAACGATTCCGTCCGGGTTCGACGCTGGAAGGTGGAGTGGTGGTTTTGACTTCAATCCTCCAGTAGAAGATGATACTACTAGGGCTGCGTCTTCTTCAGGTGAGGTTGACAGCATTCCAAAGACCACTAAAAATCAAGAGCCTGTGGCTGATGACTCTGTTAATCATGCTGGAGCTGACAACAGCGGCAATGCCTTCGGCTCTGCCCCGATAGAAGTCAATGTCGATTCCACGAGCGATGTAGAAGAGATTGGGGAAGAGACACCGGTCGCTGAGAATGAGTCTTCCGGCACCAGAAACCTCTTGGATATTATGTGTACTCGCCTCGCCAAGATTGCAGGTTTTGCTTCGCAATCCGTGCAAGTGGACGCGATGAACGCGGAAGCCGACGAGCGCGAGCGGACTGAGCTACTACAGGCTACCGTCGAAGATGGTGAAGGGAAGTTCGAAGAAGAACCCGAGCAGGAATCCGAAGATTGCTCGGACCAGATCAGGAAGATCAGTCTCGCTGTCCGCGCATGTGATGACTACTGGCTGGATGCGAACTCAAGCGACAATGCTCCCCCTGCCTTCGTCAAGGTGGCTGAAGGTCTTCGTACCATAGCTGCTCAGATTACAGATGAAGGCGACTGGAGTAGTCCGTCGGCTTTGAGCAAGATTGAAGCTCTTTCTGCGAAATGGCAAGCATTTATCGATACGATCAAGGCCTTCATCAATATCACAACACACTTTCACCGCGACTACGATTACCGCTTCGAAAGATCGGCAGAGCAATATCGCTCAGATGTCGAAATGGTATCGGCATACGACACCTTGAGCCGATTGCCGGGTGCTCCAGACCTTTGGCGGAGGGAGGCCAACAAGCGGCGCGATTCAAGGGACAACAAAACAAAGTCCATCAAGAATGAGATCCACAAAATGCAGAATCTCTATCAAGGATACTACAATACTCTTGAGGCGCTGCAGGTGAACGTTGACTGCGAAGCGTTGAAGAAGTTTGCAGATGAGACGCTGGTTGACTTTCACGCAAAGATTGTGAGAGCAACTGAGGCATTCGACTTACATTACATGGGAGTTCTTTCAACTCTCTCCAACCCGCTCAGATGCGGCGGAGGTGTTGAGCCAATGCACAAGACCTCAGTGCATACCAAGCAGCGCAAGAGCCTTCCCAACGTCATCGCCGACTACGAGGAATGGTGAGAAATTCAGCGCATCACAAAACAAATTGCCATTACACCAGCAAGCGATTGATAAACATGTTTATGAGCTTTGGGCGATGCCATTGCACGCCATATCAAGCATGGCGTTATGAAGGGTACGATATACGGCAATATGAAACATGGGGGGTAATAGTGAAGCAGCGACACCATGTTGTCGCATGCTAGGGACCTTTAATGCGGATAAGGAAAATCGCCAAATGCGAAACTTGACCGTAGATTGGGATGAGCGGACGGCGATCAGGGTGTAGGAAAGAAGGGACGTCATCATATTGACGGGTCAAAATAGAAGACAGCGATCAGATCGTAGTCAACAAAGGGTATCGTCATATCGACAGACCGAGATAGATGGATGCAATGATTATTGAATTGACTCATACTGGTTATAGACTAAATAAATCCAGTGCCCCTAGGCACTTGTGATAATGACAACTTCATGATTACACCCATCGTTGTATGCATCGAAGCTATTCAGACTCTCTTGCGCAGTTTCCTAGTGACGATGAGCCTAGCGACGACAACACACAACGCGGAAATGGTCGCAGTTCCACCAGCGTAGAAAATGGCAGGTCGGTAAGCGTCAATACCTACCCCTGATCCGCTTCCCCATTTACCACCTGCAGCTTGTAGTAAGTAACCGGCAATTGGCGCGCCCATAAGATAACCAACACTCCAGCCTGTGACCGACATGCTCATAGCCACTGCAGCTCGTCCAGGACCGAATATACCAGCGACTACAGTCGGCTGGGTAGTGAAGTACGCGCCATTTGCGACACCGTTTATGATGGCGAAGAGTACTAGCGGGCCCAGCGTGCTGGAGACTGGCCAGATCGCGAGCATACTCGCAGCGTTGAGAGCCATTGCGATGACGAACATATTGAGTGGACCGATTTTGTCGCATAAAGGACCAGCGATAAACCGACCTAAAGCATTGCAGGCATTGAACGCTGCGACCAGACCAGCACCGGTACTTGGACTAAGGCCAATCGATTGTGCAAACAACGGTAGATAGTATGGCGGAACGAAGAGTGCGAAGACACCAATCGCGCTTGCAACAAAAGTCGCAATAAAGGTGGCAGACCTGAACATGGATAGATCGACGAACGGTGCCTTCCTAAGCGGAACACGGTCCTTCACCACCCAGGCGGCAGGAAGACCGATGGCCCAGGTCAGGAGTCCCTGGATCCGGAAGGTCCACTCGATGCCGACTCTTCGATTCAAAGCTTCCAAAGCAATGGCCATGACACAACCACCCACCCCACCGCCAAGCTTGATGAGGCCATTCGCCAGACCAAGACGAGCGCTGAAATACTGCACAGGAACTGTGTTGTTGACAGTCCAGTTCAGTGACATCCCAATGCCACCAACGATACTGTATGTGCCAAAAAGACCCGGCAAGTTTGACGTACAAAAGCTTGCTCCAATCAGACTCAGGCCCATGAGGAAATTTCCAAGTACAATTGTTGCCCGGCAGCCTATGTATCTCATCAGACTGACGGCACCCAGTCCATATAGTGCACCACTCGCGAGTCCCAGAGAGCCGACGTAAGAAAGTGTAGCTGGTGCAACATCCTTCAGTGTTGAATTCAGTAAGGCGGCCTGCAGTACACCCCAGCAATTGATGATCGCGTTGTTGCAAAAGCTCGTTGTGAAGCCACCAGCGACGACAATCCACCCATATCCTCCGTCCGGTACCGCTGTAACAGAGTAGGCTGAATTATCCGGCCCTTCATCTTGAATGTGACTGACAGATGCTGGGCGTGGGGTGGAAGGCAACGACTTGTTCGACGCGTGATGAGAGGTCGTTGGGAACCTCGTCAGCTCAATGCGATCTTCTGTGACGGTAGTGGTAGTAGACATGTTGAAGAAGAGAACCGTATTGCATCTAACCGTAGACTGTACAAGGACTTATGAACCTCTGAGAAAGGTCGCACTAGACGCTATAGACGCCCGAGTGGTTATTGGTCGATGCTGTCCTTGGACCACAGGACTGAATGGATCGATCTGACTTCGCGTTGGGAACTACTTGTGTACCGTAGATGGAAAACTCAAGCAGATCGCACCTTACATTAACTGCAAGTGACTGTACTTTTCCAAATGAAGACATGTGAGTATCTCCAGCTCTCTTTTAAGTGGTCCCAGTCCATCTCTCGGGCCGGTGTCGCGCCCCGCGTTCTCCGCAGACGGTGCTGCATCGCAGTAATGCGTCGGAAAACTTCGCAGATTACCGATTGATTGGTGGTTATCTGACTTGTCTATGATGCACCGTCACTTATGCGATGACATGCAGGGGAGGCACAGAGCGGGGAAAGCTTCGAAGGGCGTGATGTCGTGCTTAGTCATTTGGGGTCCCCACTTGTCAGGGTCCAAGGGTCCACGAATTCATGATCGTCAATCATCTCAGTGTCCACGCCTTCAAGTCTCAGGAACCACACAATCAATGGGTTCAATTACAGCACGCGTCTCAAAAATAGACGATCCGTTAGTAGATATACCCTTTAGGCCATGCAAGAACAAGTTCACGCCGTCGCACTTCCAAGTTTTGTAGGCTGGGCGCCCGACGCCGACTCGCTGAGACGCGACACGCCGCATCTAACATCGTATCCTTGATCAGTCCACGTCATGGCAAACCCCTGGCAGCGCATAGAGCTGTACCTCAACTAATGTTATTCCAACTCCTGGGTCACCTCACTGATCATCTCTACTACTTACCATAGCTACCCACAACCCACAAGTACAATATCCAAGATGGCAACAGAAGAAACCGTCGACCTTAGCCCAGCGCACGCGCCCCAACCAGCATCTGTCGATGCCTTCAAATCGGTCCTGGACACCGTAAAACAAGAGCTTATCAAGCTGCGGCGCGACCATGACAGTAAATTGCTTCCCGCACTCAATCGCAATCGACCATTTTAACAATCCTACTAGAGCATGAGCCAGAGTACTTTCGCGCTGTCAAACACCTCTCCGATGCCGACCTAGTATCCTTCACTGCCGAAGACCTCGAGTCGGTTCGCGCAGCCGTCACAGCGTACGGCCTGCATCTCTTCGGCCAGGTGAAGCTGCCTGCTTTGGACAACGGGTACATCCACATCCGCATATTTGGAGCTGCTAAGGACGGTACGGATGGGAGTAGTTTGGACGAGAGGGAGTATAGTTTGCATAGCATACATACCGAGGAAGTTATCAAGGAAGATGGAGATAGGGTATATAGAGCGATATTTGGCAAGGACGACGCGTTGGAGTGGTTCGAGACTTAGACCCACACGTCTGATGCGTGTGAGTCTCCTTGATAGCAAGACTCGGAAGTGCTGCTTTGCGTAGGATCCATTAGTCTTTCCTCTGTTTTGGGTCTCTTACAAATCCAACATGCGTATGCTCAATCCCAGCCCCAACTCTTTCCATGTCTTCCGTACTCGCGAACTTGCTCAAGTCCCTAATCGTCTCCTTATCCCTCTCTTGAAATCCCAATCTCTCATACAATCCCCGTGCCTTGTTATCGTCCGCAGTCTCCAAGTACGTTACCACACCCCGTTCATCAGCCATGTCCAAGACTTCGCTTATCAGTTTTGCCGCTAACCCACATCCTCGATGTTCAGGATGCGTAGCCAGATTCTCTAATAGGAAGTGCGGTTGTCCCTGTAGTATACGCTGCCTCAGATTCCGAAGACCTCTAGTGAATTCCATGATGAGAGCGCGATTGCTAGTCGAAGGCAGGGAATTGAAGTATACTTCGTCTTCGAATGCCTCCCGCTCCTCTCTATCTTCCTCTTCTTGAATTGTTTGAGCTCGTTCTCTTGGCTGCTGTACATGTTCTGGCGTGGTAGCGGGAGAAGCAGGCACCGTCCATTGAGCCACGGATACGACATGCCCGTTCCTCACATCGCGGGCGACCATGAAAAGCATGCTATTCTCCTCAATCTGCCGGGCGATGCGAGATGTCATAGCGTTGGCTAGGGCGTCTGGATCCACGTCACCAAATTGGAGGCGTGAGAACGGGGATTGCCATGATAGTGCGAACAGCAAAGATATTGCTTGGGCATCCGAGGTCAGTGCTCTTTGTGACGTGTATATATGCGACATGGCGGTCTGTGTATTTTATGAACGTTGCGTGCGTGACGTATCTGTCTCGACGTGCCAAGAAAATTAGTCATATTACTGTTGGTTGCTAACAAGAGTGGGTTCGGGATCCGGTTAGCCAGTAGCATCCTGTCAGACTGATGGGCAGCGGAGGAGTTCATTCTGTCTGACCTGTAACTTCATCCCAGAAAAGCTAGCCTAAAGTAATGAACTTCTAATATTCTACATGTATTGTAACAAGAAGTACAGGGAATATTTCGAGGTGCTATTTACCACACAACGGTGCAACTTGGATGATTCAAGCATCATCGTACATGGAATACACCAAAGGAGTACATAACAGCTCCAAACCATCATATTCAATATCTAACAAACATCTACCTCGCAGGAAACACAAAAACATTTCAAACCTTCAACCAT
>Ga0265797_10002389_pt1 | contig 31644 bp, 33 predicted proteins | sample P2T30metagenome_FD_192433 | JGI IMG/M metagenome (GOLD analysis project Ga0265797, IMG submission 192433) | Plant litter microbial communities from East Loma Ridge, Irvine, California - P2 T30 | ecosystem: Environmental > Terrestrial > Plant litter > Unclassified | place: USA: California... | reverse complement strand
AGCTTATATAGTTAACGTACCTCACGGGTGGGCTGGCCACCTCAGAAACACACCAAAAAGCCAAGTTTTTATCTTAACAACGTCTTGATAGAATTCTCTATGATTTTTACTATAACTAGACCTGCATCTATATAATCTTTAATTTCCTAGGATTACTAAGCTTTGGCTTACGTAATTAACAAGTTATTAAGTAAAACCTTAATTACAGGGATTATTTTGCCCTACTTTTCTGTATCTTAAAGCCTAGATTAGATAGAGCTTAGCAGTCTTGAGATCGAATAGCTTAACATATAAGTTATATATAGAAATAATATGCTAAATTTCTAGAAGATTCTATTAAGCAGATCTAGAGTTGTTAGGCTCTAGATTATTGATTTTCTGGTAGGGCACGGACTGGCCAGCCTACCCGTGTGGCCAGCCCACTCGTGGGATACGTTAGCTATTTAATTACGTAAGCTAGAGCTTAGTAATCCTAGAATAATTATCTTTGTATTGGTGCAGCTTAATAGTGAAATTTTTAGAAAAGTCAATTAAGTACTTCTTGAGATAGCAGTGCCAAGAAACGTGGTTTTTGCTAGTAAATTCGGCTGATCAGGGTGGTGGGTTGACCAGGGTGGTGGTGGAATACGTTAGCGTTTCTACTCTAGTAAACACGAGCCTAACAGGAGTATATCCCTAGCTAATACGCTACATAGTGCGATTGATAGTGACAATTGTCTGGGGCAAAGACATCTGGATAGGCACGAGAACACTAGCGCTGAGGAATCATCACGGTGATGGCGCCATTGCTCAGGCATTTGGCGAAACGATATGCGGCAAGCTTGACACAAAGCAGTTGTTGGATGCTGCTGAGACATTACAAAATGGGGAAAGGGGCGCTGATAAGCAAGGAGAGAAGCTAGAGAAGTGACTAAAGAGACGTTCCTGCCCAAGAAAAGCAACTGAAGGTTCTTGTGATCATTCTATTCTCATGGTCGTTGTGGCTTTTCTGGAGGCTGACTATATCTGCACTTCCATTGGTCTATGTGCGGAGCGACCGAAGAACATCTCTCTACAAAGAGAGACCGACTTCCAGGAATCGGTTGATTGTCTTCGTTCCAGAGACAAGCTTGAGGGACCACTGGTTGCTGGGTAGCCACTCCAATTTCGAGTTGCTTCACGCATCCCCGACATCCTTGTAACCCCTTGAACGAGGGAACACTCTACTGCGTTCTCTGTGAATTACTCCTACTTTTGAACACTAATATCGCTCTTCTGACTGCAATCGCGACTTGCCGAACAATGCGGGCGCAAATTTCCGGGAAGCGTAGTTGTAAGGCACAATTCGATGAGAGACGTCTGCATCTTGGACTGCAGGATTAACACCTGCGGTGTATAGAAAGACGTCCGAGATGGCGAAGAACAGCGTCTCGGAGCCTCAATGCCATGCTGGCCATGAAAAGACTTTGATATGGACAGGGAAGCGATGATCGACGAGGCGGAAATGCCGAGTGAACACGGCTGTGGAAACGGCAGCTATACCGAGTTCGTCCATTAGACGGTGGGTGTCAATGATGGTCAACTTGAGTCCCAAAACCAGTTGGTGGACTGTCTTGAGCAATCACCTCGGACACTCCTTTGAGTTTTTTCGTCGCTGATACTTGGGACGTTCTTTGGCTCCGCTTGTAAGTCGATGTCGACGCATTTCGTGTTTACAATCAGCATCTGCAAGCTGGATGGCGTTTGACAGGGGAGTCGTCAGTTCGATGGTCTGTGTTGGCGACAAAGATTGGTCATTTCTGGCGTTCAAACTGGTTTGACATGCTTGGACAAAACTTAATGAGCATGCCGACCAGAAATGAACTTCCGACGTGCTCGTTTTCCATTGTGCTGGCTTGTTAGTAACCAATTGTAGTTGGCAGGGTGCTGCATAGATCGAAGAAACCTGCAGTATCGGTGGCTGGGACGATGACTCGATGCATGTTTGGCAGAAAAAAGCAAAACAAGTTGGTTCCCCTCAGATCGCACCTTCCCAAATCCGGGTTGGCTTTCGCCTAGAACTTCATTTTCGAAACACCATGTCCCATCTCGTTCTCGCGAGTCGTGCTTCGACACTCGCAACACACTGATTACGTATCTGAAGCAGCATCTGCAGTCAAGTTATTGGCACATCGTTGTGCTCAGAACTGCGGTGTTCCTGGTCGTCTCCTCCACCACCACCTCGGCATTATGCTGGGTATCTTCGCTGCAATTTAATTTCGGGCCTACCGGGCCCGCTGACTTGATCGAGTGCAGTGGGCGTAACCGAAGCAGGCTTGCCTCCGCAGTTTCTCCGTCAGTCTTCGTGCATCGTGGCTGCGCTGCATGATGTTCCTCTCCCGAGTCCCAACATCTGCCAACGTTCGCATCGACAATTTTGTACCACGTTCGGGGAATACAGTCGGCGCAGGGACTTCTAGTCATTAGTGCATTGTTGATCACCGCGCGGGTATGGAGTCTCTTTGCGCGTCGGCCGTTCCCCATCCTTCCGCATGATGTGACCCGCTTCGCGTAGGCTAGCACAACACGGGAGCCATGTTCTCTGAGCACTGAAAATGACTTTCTCCAGGATCTTGGAGAGCTTTCGGCACGCGCAGGCACCTGCGTGTGACATGGCTAGGGTGCACGTACACCGTTGTTTGACATTTCCACCTACGGGAAGCCTTCATTTCGGCCAGGGCCTGGAACACACAAGTCGTCGATGAGGTAGGGCAGCCAGTGCTCTTGATAGGACTTCCTAAACGCCACGCGTACCCCACACTCCCTGTACTTGGGATCTCGTTCCCGATCGTCTTTTCTTCAGGTACCTTTGTTTCAGTAACAGTTCCTCTTCGCTGCTTTCACGCTCTTTCGGTATCTTTCATTTCCATTTCAAGCGGCACAGCATTCCAATCTCAAAGGTGATGGACAACGACCCTCTCACGCTCGGACACATCCAAGAATTGTGAGAGTAGGAACACCGTTCACGAACTCGAAGATAGGCGGCGACAGGTTTCGCACCCAGTACGGAGAGAGATTTCGAGCCGCCATATACGGAAAGCAACCGGAGCCGTGATGTTGTCTCCTCGCAAGCACAACAAGTCAGGTCATGACTATGTCGACCCCACGGTGCAACTGAACGCGGGGCTGTGGACTCTGTTCGCGGGAGCGTCGCTATTCCTCGCCGCTCGAGTACATATCAAGATCACACGCCGCCATGGACTTTGGTGGGATGATTATGTCCTCATTGTGACCTGGGTAAGAAAGGACCCAAATCTTTCGCGCGCGTGAATTTGTAGTCACAGCACGACGGCTGACGAAAAGCAGGCAATCCTCGCAATTAATAACAGCATAATATCCGCTCAATACGCGACTGGCTACGTGGTTGATACCTGGGATGATCGAATGCATATCCTGATAAATATCACTTCATGCGGAACGCTCGTTGGACAAGCTCTCAGCAAGACAGCATTCGCTCTGACTCTGATCAAGCTCACAAAGGGCTGGTACCACTACGTTTTCTGGTTCTGCATCGCCTCGATGAACTCCTATATGGTCGTTAAGGTCATCTTCCAATGGGCGAAAATTTGCAACAAGCCTAGCTACGACGTGTGGTACCGGCTCGACTTTTGCTTGGATAACCAGTTCCGAGATGACTTTAAAGAGGGTGGCAATGGTAAGCAGATGGTCGTACATGCGATTAGCTGTGACTGACTCCAGCAATAGTCTACAACATAATCATGGATTTCGTGTTGGCGTCTTTCCCATGGATCATCACCTGGCACCTCGACATGCGGAAAGTCGAGAAGATCGGGCTCTGTGTGACCATGAGTCTAGTGAGTTTTCCTTTACTATACCATATCTATGACGAGCATTTACTGATCACTCGCTGCGTAGGGCATGATCGTCGCAATCATAGCCGCTATTCGAACCGGCTGGAAAGATGAGGGCAATGTGAAAGACGAATGGTACTTCTGGCGCAACGCACATTCGAACATTTGGTACTCATCGGAGATTGTCGGCACCATCATCGTGCAATGCATTCCTGTCCTTCGGCCTCTTCTCCGCGACATCAAGACCTCCATGACGTCTCGCAGGTTAACTTCTGCAAACGGCGAAGCATCAGGACGCAACAGATATCCGCCAACGATCGGCAGTCATACTCAAAATCGCGCTACCTCATACTCAGACGTCACCACTGGAAGGGGGACGTATATTGATGGAATCGGTGACTTCAAGGACTCGTGGGACGGTCAAGGGATATACCAAAAGAAGGAGTTCGAGTTGACGACAATGGAGGTAAAATCAGAGAAGAATCCGCCATCACTTGTCTAGCCGAGTTCGATACTGTATTATGATTGTAAATACAACGGCCTATTAATTGTACTTCTTGCTCTCTACGCGATCATGGGATGTGCAAATACCGCGTGAGCAGTTGATGGAGGCAAAATGTTTGATGTGATCAAAGCTTAATATCTAGGCGTATTCCTCCGAGCCACCAAAAGCAAAGAGGCAACTGTGAACCGTATTCTAGAAGCCCACCCGCGTATCGAACCAGATCGACGGTGATATCGAGCCGGGGATGGGCCCTATAACACGTGGCTTTTGCGCAAGCATATGGAAGAAACACTACATGTTTCGGAAGAGTGCCACTTGATGGACGTCTGGGATAGTAGCTCATGAAACAAAGGCTTTCGCGAGAACTGCTCTTCGAAAAACCAACCTCTGGGGTAGTGCTTGCAAAAGATCGTGCAGTCGAGTGAAAACATAGCCAACTTTCGACCACTTATGCGGTACTTGTTCGTCACATTTCATCTTGTTTCATTCAAGTCGTGACTGACTCCAAACTCCAGGCTATGATCATGTCCGAGACCCGCGGCTCTATGCACCATTTGTGTATGCGCCTCCTCCAGTAGCATTGTCAAACTCAACCATGTCGTCCAGTCCACAGACTTGGAACAGCTCCTTCGGTCCAAACCGCCTCCCGTCTTTCTCTTGGCTCTCCACGTTACCAGTGTCTATCAGTTGGCGTACCGCCTTCCTGACAGCTGGGTAGACCATTTCGAAACTGAGCGCCGGGAAGATAGCAATCTTGTACCCCATCTCTTTGCACTCCTGGACGCTGAAAGGTGGAGAAAGACCGCCAGGCACGTGGTTGAAGAGGCATGGTGTGGGCGCAAGTTCTTTGCATGCGGCCGTTGCGTACTCCTTCGTCGTGATGCCCTCGAAGAAAGCAACGTCTGCACCCTCGTGGATGGCGGCTTTCAATCTCTTGATCGCCTCGTCATAACCGAACCCTTGCAGAGCGTCCGTTCGGGCGATAATGACAATGTCACCTCCAGACTGCTTCCTCGCCAATACAGCTGCGCGCATGCGGCTCGCGTACTCGTCGACACTGACAAGCTGCTTGCCCTGCAGATGGCCACACCTCTTGTTGACAACTTGGTCCTCGAGATGCATTCCAGCGACGCCAGCACGGATGTACTGAGTGACCGTTCGTCCCACCATGATGGCACCACCGTAGCCGGTATCAGCGTCCGCAATGAGTGGTGTTGATGGCGAGAGAGATGCAATCATGGTGGCGTTGGCGACCATGTCGCTCTGTGTTGCGACGCCCATGTCCGCCATTCCCAGGCGGGACATTGTGGTTCCTGCACCAGTCTGGATTATGTATTAGTATGGCGATGACAGGCGGCAGTCATAGGTGTAAGTCTTACCATGTATAAGCAGTCTGCGCCTTCTTGTAGAGCTATCCGTGCCGTGAAGCCATCATAGACACCCGGGCACGCAATGAACTTTTCCTTGTCCGCCAACATGCTCCTTAGCTTCTGAACCCCCATGACTGGCTTGTCGCCATTGCTTTGTGAAATAGAACCCATCTCTTCTAATTTTGTCTGTCCAAGTTCTCCGAAATCCGGCGTGGTTATAGCGGTGCTAGAAACGACGGGACCGGGTACGTCTTCTTGGAGTCTAATGACCAAGGCGATGCAGGAACAGCAGCTGCCTTGTCTCGAAAATGATGCAGGGCCTTTTTTGACGGAAGATAAACCGAGTGGTAAAGCGCTTCTCTACCAGACGCAGGCCGAATGCACTTGTACCTTATATCTGCCCTCCCACTCATAGGCGAGCACGGGTAGACGAACTCGGCCGTCGAATCGCGAACCCCACTCAATTCCTTCGCTCATTACTCACTATCGTATCAGAACATACGGATCATGGTTCCGATATACCAATTCTGAGCGTCTAGACAGGCGTTGCTTTTGCTGCCACTGCACCCCGCATTCCTTGACGTAGCCCCGCTTGCCGATTCTCGCCGGATAATCTGCCGATGCAAGCGCCACACGAAATGCAATTCGTCAAAAAATTCTCCTTGAGAGGAACGGCGACGCTGAGGGGTGTAGGTGGGATGTGCTTCGCCGATCGGAGACGTTGTGCCGTCGGGATGATGTATGCGGGAGGCGAGGTCATGGGGAAGGCGAAGCCGGTGAGATTGGAAGACTGCTTGCGATGCATCGAAGTGAGGGGTATGCGAACGTCAGCATCAGGAGATAGTTGATGTATAACAGATAATAAAACTGTTGTGATTGGGGAACTGCCTTCTTGACAGAATTCGACTGTCTCGTGTTCTCTCTTTTGAGTCACTGTCGTTGTTGCCGTGATACACCGCAGAGCTGCACTGCTTCGCCAATTCGGGAGATTATGGACCAAGTCTTATCACTTCTCAAGGCCTCGCGCAAAGTGGTCTTGGACGCCGATATTGAATGTAAGCCGGCGAGCGTCATTGCCCGATGTGATCCCTGCGACTGACAGCCTTCGCAGCAAATCTACGACAAACACCGTTCACTTCCATCTCGTCTCTCACATCCGTGGCTTCACCGCTCGCATCATCAAAGTTTGAGCGAGAGGCTCAGACTCTCGAAGACGTTACCACACTATGCACGCAATCGCCAGATCACGGCGGCCTTGGCCTCTCTCCTTCAGAATCACTCTCGGAGTCGCAGAAGCGTGAAGTCGTCTTTCTGATCTCAGCATGGCTGGAAGCACTCAACTCTGCGGACCGTTCTGCAACACCTCTGACACCCCTCTCATCGCGGCCCACGGGTCGACGAGGCATGACTTTGACAGAGAAGATCTTCGCGATGCATGATGTTTCGCGCAAAGGCTACGTCGCTCCAGGTATGACCATCAGCGTATCAGTGGACTGGATCTTGGCTTCGGACGCGAGTTGGGGCGGTATGGAGCGCACGTACAAGTCGCTCAATTCGCCTGGCATATTTCGCAATGACCGGTTCTGGCTTGCGCTTGATCATGTCGTGGATCCAAGAATCAACCACAGACCTGAAGTAGCAAAGCTGATTGAGCAAGGCGAGGGCGCGAGAGACATGTTCAAGATGACCGATTTCCAGGGACAGAACTACACTATTCTGCATACCGAGTTCTACCGCCAGAGAGCAGAACCAGGTATGATTGCTATCGGGAGCGATAGCCACACATGTTCGTCTGGTGCATTGGGCTTGTTGAGTATTGGTTTGGGCGCTGCCGATGTGACGATGGCGCTGGTCACTGGAGAGATATGGTTCAAGATTCCCGAGATCGTGGAGATCAGGTTCGTGGGTGAGCCGCCGACTGGCGTTGGTGGGAAAGACGTAATATTGTACATCCTGCAGCAGCTCAAGAGAAACACGGTCGCTGCGGACAGGGTGGTAGAGTACACTGGACCCGGACTGAAGCACTTGAGCTGCGACGCAAGATTTGCCATCGCGAATATGACGACGGTAAGTATCCTGCTGATGAGAACAACATCCGAGACTGACATCCTCCAGGAGTTTGGTGGCATCACTGGTATCTTTGTGCCCGACCAAGTGACTCAAGACTTCGTTTCATCGCGAAAGAATCCACGCAACAAGTCGAATTCCATCTACTTCCAGCCGGACGCCGACGCTTCATATGCGTCCACTCATCAGATCGATCTGACTCAGGTAAAGCCGTTCATTGCGAAGTATCCCAATCCGGACGATGTTGTATCGGTGACCGAGTTCGAAGGCACGGAGCTAGATGGCTGCTTCATCGGCGCGTGTACCACCGCAGAAGAAGACATCATCCTCGGCGCCTTGGTCCTGGAGCAAGGGCTCAACATGGGCATGAGGCCAACCGCGAAAGGAAAGCGGAAAGTAACACCAGGTTCAAGACCTATCGTAAAGCGACTGGAAGAGACTGGATTAGCGGACGTTTACCGATCCGCAGGATACGAGATTGGCATCCCAGGCTGCTCGTATTGTGTTGGTATGTCAGCCGACAAGGCTGCTGAAGGCGAAGTGTGGCTATCGTCGCAGAATCGCAACTTTGAGAATCGAATGGGTCGAGGTAAGAAGCTTTGCAATGATACATGCTCGCTTTGTTGATAGAGATGTAGGATCCATTGGAAATTTGGCTTCAGCGGCAACAGTAGCTGCATCATCTTTCGCCATGAAAGCTACTGACCCTACCGAACTCATTCAGAAGATCGACGTGGCACGATGGGACAGCTTCAGGCAACGTAAGACAGGGAACGACATTACAACAGCAGCGATAACATATGTCGAGCCAGCTGGAGGTGCGGAAGAAGTACACGACACCAAAGAAGCGGAGCAGGATGAAGAGAAGGAAGCAAACACGTCCGAAGAATCCTCTGGAGCTGACATTGTCGGTAAGGTGTGCAGGTTGGGGGATATGGTGGACACCGATGCGGTTAGTGCAGTTACTTTCTCTTCGGTTTCTTTCCTGACCGTTGTGCAGCTTGCCCCAGCCGAGTACATCATCCACGCGCACTCCAACGAAGCAATCGGCAAGCACTGCCTTGAGTACACTGACCCGGAGTTCCGCGAAAGAGTCAAGCAAGGTTTCAACGTAGTTGTAGCCGGTAAAGGTTTCGGCTGCGGTTCGTCACGAATGGAAGCAGTAATGGCTTTGCTCGGTAAGACCTGCGTTATTATTGATTTACCTATTTCATACTAACTTCATCAGGATGCGGCGTAAAATGCGTCATCGCAGAATCTTTCGCGTTCATCTTCAGTCGCAACTCCCCATCCCTGGGTCTCGTCACCATCACGATCACCGACTCAGCTTTCTACGAGCTAGCGGTGGACGGCGCGGGGATCTCGGTTGACCTGGAAGCAAATCGGCTGCATGTAGGCGGAAGAACGTTCGGATTCGAGTTCAGTTCCATGGAGCGGCAGCTTATGGAGCTTGGAGGCATCACGGAAGCTTTTCACAAGCATGGGAAGACGCTGTTCCAGACGATGGTAAAGCCAACAGGTACAAAGGTCTTTCAGAAGCCAGATCAGAAGAGCGCGTTGCTTGGAGACCAGAGGCGCTCTCAACTGGCCTGGTGAACGTCAAGGGCTGTGTAGAGTGCGAAACATTCGGCGAGCAGTGACAGCATCTCTTCTGGATGCTTTGTCGTCGAAGTGCTTTTGGTTTAAAAGCACGTGGTCTCGCTCAAATCAGTACCCTCGAAGCGCCCCACTCATCCGAACGTATAACCCATGTTGCCCATATTATTGGCCATCATTGGAGGACCCGCAACAGCACCAGTAGGCATGCTCGGAAATTCAGTATTCGAGAAATCGAAGCCTGCTGCCCAGTCGTAGTCCGGGAACTGGTCCATCACTGGCGGTACGTTGTAGTCGGAACCTTCCCAGGTGTCAAAGCTCATAGCAGCTGGGTCAGGCTGCATCTGAAGAAGGTTGGGATCGAACTTGTTAAGCGGTATCTGCGCGTTCATCGGACCTGTTGGCAGTGGTTGAGGTTGCATCATGTTGTGTGCTGACTCGGTCAGCAATGGGACATTGGCGGTTTGGCCGGGTGGCTCACGTGGCGAGTTCGCCTGAGTGGGCTGGTGCGATGAGGCAGTCGTCTCCTCCCCGTTGCTGTATGGATTCTGCATATTGCCAAATTCTTCTCTCCAATACCAGAACATGTCAAAACTGACACTCATTCCCAGTCTCGACCTTAGTCTCAATCCAAGTGATTCGATCTGTCCATTCTTCTTACGAAAGACCTTGTCACTGCTCCACAGATCTTTCATGATTTGAGCAGTCCTCACGTAGACGTCGCCCGGTTGCAAAGCTACGCTCTTAAGGAATTCCACGGCCTGGAAGTACGCCTTTTCGCCAGCGGCAAGGTCGAGATGAGACGCGACAGAACTCCGGTGCAGTTTCAGAATGACAAAGCCGGCGAGCGTGATAGATCTGTCCATGGCAAAGGAAAAATAACTTTGCTGGATTAGAGCGCCTGCAGCTTCGATCACATTGATGCAGAGTGAGTAGAAGCGAGCCAAGACCTCGGCGTCTGGTCCAGGATTTGTAGGATGCGCAAAGAAGTGGAATGCGAGAATGTGTATCCGGGCGCAACTCAGTTGTAGGGTATCTGTCCAATCAGTAATTGTTCTATAAGTCCGAGATCTTCTCACATACCGATATTGCTGGGCGCGGACTGTGACAAGCTAACCATTTGCTGATCAAAAATGTTGATGATTGAGCGCAAGACACGAACGTCGCAGTTAATGGACTGCACATTAATTTTGCTCAATGCTAGCACGGCTCTCAGGGTGATAATGTACGTTTTGTGCAAGAATTGCAAGTCAGCTGGAAGGTAGGGAACCATGTTATCTCGATCCCGTTCGTCACAGTCGAGTAGAGATTCCGCCGTCGGTGGGAGGCCATCTGCAATGTTGGTCCTGCAAAAAGCTTAGCCTGATTGATGCTGTGAGTCCTATTCAACTCACCTGATGGACTGGATGACGCAACAGAGCCAAAGCCTGGCACGCGTGACTTTCTGGTCCTGATCCTTCTTCAAGGGCTCTCTAGCGAAGTCCTGGCCAACTCCAGAAATATGTAGACCGGCTTGAGTGGAGAGGTGTACAGCTGCGCCACACATCAAATGTGCCATATCTTTGTACATGGAATTGGTCGGTATCCGCCAAATGCAGAGAATGAGGAGCCCTTGGATGACAGGAATTTGAGCCGAACGTCGAGCCATGGACGCAAATGCGAGAGGTATTATGTGCTGACTTGTTTTCTCCAACACCACGCGGTCCTCGGAGTATCTTCTTGCTCCGGTCACGATGATGCTCCAGAAGAGAAAAGGTGACACCTCGTAGTAATCATTGGGCCCTAATGATGTGTCTAGTACTGGAAACAATGGATGGTACTGATTGAAGAATCTTTAAAAAACGTCAGCATATGTCCCATACTTTTATATGACCGCTACCCACAACGTGAAGCAATCGTCAATTTTCTTGGCCTCCATGAAGTATCCGTCGATGGCCCTTGGCAGTGTGGTGCGGTGGTCAGATCCTTTCCGGGTCGGTGGCCTTGATTCGAATGCTGGAGAAACCGAGCCATCGGTCCTTGCGGATGGATCCGAGTACGTTCCTGATCCATAGTCATGGGGGCTGTAGCCCTGCAAGTCAACATTCGGCGAGGCTGTAGATCCAGGACCAAGCTCGCTTCCTGGAGGTTGTCCAGATCTCATGTTCCAGCGCAGCTCTTCTAGCTCTCGTCGCATTTCTGCTTTAGTCTGCCTGAGATTTCTGGTACTGGTGGGCAATATCCTGCATTCGAGACCCATCTTCTTGCAGCGACCACACGGATCGTGTGGAACCTTGTGCTGCTCAACGTCGCATCGGATCTATAAGGTCAGTCTTCTGTATTGATCGGAGGCGTACTCCTAAACATGAGGGGGAATGTTTACCTTTTGCTGGCGACATTCAACGCAAGCTTTTCTCCTGAAGAGGTGCAAATGCATGATCAGTACACGAAACTCATGGAAGAGCCTATCGAAGAACGGCTTACCGTGGTGTGGTCATTGCGATAGGTTCCCCACGGTGCGTGTTTATGGCAGGAAAGTACGCGTGCGGTTCAAAGACTCGCTAGCCCTGGCTCCACAATCTCCACTCGTTCAGCCCTACGAGAAGTGGCAATTGGTCGGCTAGAAAAGGCGTACGTGAAGAGGTAGAAGAACAACAACGATAGCACAACATCTGCGATGGTGGAAAGTACTGACTCTGTACCATCGTCATCGGCGACCGTGCGGGGGTATCACCGACGAAACCACCGAGCTGGTAGATCCTTCCTCGACATTCTTCAACACGCACTTTGTCCGCTTTGGCTTCTGGACCCCACCAGCTGTAGTGCGCATTGACTTCAATTATAAATCTGCAATTTTAATTTAGTCGTCCAGCTTTTGACACGAAGCTAGATGAGGCTCTGTTTCTTCTTCGTGTTCTATTTGCCAAGGAGCTTTTCGCTGCCCCACTACGCTTACTCTTTTGAGTGAAGTGTCTGTGCTGCACATCATTGGTCATGGCATCTTCGAAAGACGCATCTATGATCTCAATTGTTGTTGATCAACTAAATTCGGCAGATGGCTTTTTACCCTTGCTAACGCGAATCTGGTTGAAGGATGTCCGAACATAGAGCGAGTTTGCTCCTGTCTTCCTGAGACACGAGCCGGGAGCATGAAACTTGATACCACCATTTCCCCAGCACGTGCCAGAAACGCTCGGTGGGTCTTTGCCATGCGTACATGTCTGATCACCATTCATCAATCTCGATCCAGCCTGATATGGTCTAGCATCATTCCACGTGCGGACACGATCCAGTGCGCGCAGACCGTTCATGCTCGTACGAGGCTAATGCAAAGGGTGAGGTTCAGCATATGGATGTGGCTACTCTCGTTCTGCCGCTAATGTGCTTCACAATGTACTCGCGACCTACTGAATGCACATTGACTGGTCCTCACCGCGCACCAGAGTACAAATTTGCTCGAATCAACAAGTTTAGCCCGTCCACTAGAAGACTCCAGATCACAATGCGCGATCAGATACAACTACCGCGCTGTCAACGCATTACCGTCTTCACGACACCGCCCATTCCGAGGCTACCACCGGCTTCTACCTCTCACCAGCTCAACATCAAATTTCTTTTTCCCAAGCTATCCTACCATCTTACTAGCTCAGGGTCCTCCCGTTAGCCACCCGCTGTGCGAGGCAAGTGAGCCGCTGCCATCGTAAACGATGTCAATTAGTTTCCGCCGCTTCAGGCTTTGTGGATCTCAACTTCGAAGTACAGACTCGAACTTGGTCACGAGAAAAATCCAGAGATCTACAGCTAGACCCATTTTGGGGAGCATGTACGACGCTCGTATGGACCGTTGGAATCTATGGGGATCATCAGATTTGTAGTCGAAGTGCGGTAGCGGTGCGATCCAATTAGCATTGACAATGACCGGATGTAGGCTTTTGTGTGGTCTCTACAGCACGGAATTTGGGAACGAATATAATATCTACAGTGTTGGCACTTGCGTCTAACAAGGTCAGCAGGTGTTCTTCATTTGGCTGCTGCTTCAGCACTTGGTACTCCGTGAATACTGAAGATTGACAAGTGTCTCACCCTAGACGATTATATGCGTCACTTTACATCGCGCCGCTCACCTAGACACCCCAACAACAGTGATAAACGATATCCAACAAAAAAGCAATATCCTCCTGCTCCGACAACACCACCACCTCAACCCTCAACAAACACCCCCTTCCCACCCCCATCAACCACCAACCTCGCCCTCACCCCCCTCGCCAAACCCATCATCTCCTCCCTCCCCATCTCACCCCCCATCCTTGCACCAATCCCCCCATCCACACCCGCAAACAGCACCGCGAGACTAGACGACTTCCACCCCCTATGCGCCACACCCCCCGGACTCTGCAATATCAATACAAGCAGGAACGCAATAGCCAGCCCGACAAGCACAACAGGGTACGCGAACCACGCCCAGCGCACACGCACGCATGTCGCTTGTCGCCACTCTTGACCTACCTGCCATTCGTCGGGCCCGCTGGATCCTTGCTTCCTGATCGTGGCGGTCATGACGTCTGTTAGACCAGCCATGTAGGCGTTCATCGTCGTGAGATTTGCGGTGCCGTTGAGCCACATGTTTGTTGCGGCGATGGGGCCGCTCGCGACGGTGGGTTGGTGGCGCGGAAACTGGAGGCCGCGAACAACAGGCTGAACGAGGTCAATGTCGTCTAGCGTTTTCGAGAGTTCTGATGAAATGGCGCGTAGGGATGGGAGGCCGAAGGTGTATACGCAGTCATTTGGCACCCAGCGCTGAGCAATTTCCGCGTAATTCCTATTACTAGGGATTGTATCCGGCGCCGCGCCGATATTGGCGGCAGCGACTTTCGTGAAGCCTGGTGCTTCTTGGTCCCGTGCGTCGCAGGATTCCAGGCGGCCGTTTCTCCAGGTGGAGGTTTTGGCTAGGATGAATGCGGTGTCTACGGGGTTATTGAGGAGGCCGCCGGTGATGAGCTGGTTCTGGCCGATGTACTCGTGTGAGAGTTGCTGCTCTGCGAGGGTGGAATTGGTGATGGAGGAGTTGTAGGACCTGACGCATGGCGCGAGACTGCAGTTGAAGGCGGAGACGGAGGGTATCCAGGGACTCTCGGTGACATTGATTAACGGCCCGCTCATCAGGATTGCAATTGACACGGGCGCTATTGCTGGTCCATTGAAACTCATTGCCACTTGTATAATGCGGAAATCTTCTAGATCGGGGTTGTTTCCTCCAATGGACAGCATTTGCGCTCTTCCACTTGGTGTGTTGGGTAGGGCTAAGGTGAAGTTCGTGTATCGCAAACCATTAGCGGAGTAACGAGTGTTGTTTTGGATTTCGTTCGTGACTTCTCTGCAGCTGTGACATAGCGCTACTGTGGAGAATGGCGCGAAGGTACAGTTGCCTGATTTGCAATCGCTTGTTACCAATGTCGCTGGATCGGCAGGCGGATCGACTGTGCCTCTGTTGATTGCAACAGACATGGGCGCATCGATGACAAAGTCGCGCTGAGTAAATGCGCCACCACGTTTTGTGTATCCATTTGTACGGGACAATTTTGCTATTAAACCTGTGTCTTTCTGCGCACAGCTTTCGTAATCGAGGATTTGCTGCGTGAACGGATCCGTAATGAAAGCAAGCACAGCCAACAAGGCAGCAAATTTCGCAAGATGCTTGCGAAGGTTTCTATAGTATGTCAGTAGGACCCGACAGTCATTAGAAAAGATCTTCACTAACCGACTGCGTGGTCTGAAGACAGACACGAATGACCTCCACGGTGCGCGCCACGACCTCACCCTGTCATCCCTATCAGGCTTGAAAAGAAAGAGAAGCGAGTTCCACGCATCACGACTAGCCGCGTCGAAATCTTCCATATCGATCAAATTATGGGCATCGTCCCGGAACCACTGCCACTTCAGCTGGCTAATGCCTAGCATGCGCGTCAGCCCAGTCGCACAGCATAATATTCAACAGCTGGAACCGAACCTTCGGAAATCGGCAAAGCGATGCCCGCTTTCAGTAGCACTACAAACACTGAAATCAGAGCGTTGATAGTGATGTGAAGCGGCCATTGTGGAAGTAAATCGTTCTGCCGGAAATGAAGCGTTAGTGCAATGGCCACGAGCGATACCACGGCGAGGAAACAGCTGCAGATCTCGGCTACCCAGCCGTGATACCACCATCTCTTTAGCCAGGATGATCTGTGTACTGGCTTGGGCGATGTGGTGGAGCTTCCAGCAACGGTACTGGACGAAGGTCCCGTCGGCGCAGCGGGAGTAATGAATGGCGTACTCGGTGTGGCGTTCGTAGCCGTATTTACTATTGGTATGGTCGCAAAACTAGACGTTAGACTATGCTGTGTCGGACTGTGCTGCAAAGGCGGCGAGACAGTAGCCGTATTACTCGCTACATTAATCGAACCAGAGACTACAGAGTACAAACTCGGTGGAATAGAGTTTGCACCGGAGGATCTTCTCGAGGCTATACTCTGCATTTCATAATCGTCCCTGAAAGGCGTGACTGATCTTATCGAAGGTAGGCTCGGCGCAGGTTGTTGCATGTTGAGCAGAATTCGTGCGAGGCTGAAGATGGTGAATTTGAGAATTCGAATGGAAAACCTGTTGATATAAGCGGTTTACGTATCTCAGCCTTGTGTGCTTCACATGGTAAGGCTGGGGCTCAAGATGGTGCTGATCGTAAGCCGTCGAGCGAATGCAGAGTCGAGGCTGTCGTCACAGCCCCCACGCTGTACAGCCTGGTCATATCAGTAACAATGATACCAGTTGGCTGCCTTGTACCCAGTGTCTGTTGATTAATAATTGTTCGGGGCAATTTTCCCCCAGCTGCGCAGCGCAGCATGCACGCTAAATTTGGCCCCCAAATAAGCAGAATTGGCACGCTTCACACCTCACTCAGCCGCTTTCAACGTGGCATACATCGATAGGATCTTTGGCAAAAGATTTCGTACTTGCGGTTTGAGTATCTAGGCTGAGAGGGGTTTGCGAAAGGCGTATACCACTGCTGTGATGAGTCCTGGACAAGGTAGCATGCTTTTTCAACACCTAGGTTTGTGAGTTACCAATTTGTGATTTGTGTCCAGTGCCAGAGATGTATTTGCCTCGCACCAGCAGAAAGCCTCTTCCTCCAGCGATGTCGTTCTCGCAATGGCACAAAGTACTGTATGCACCTGGCCGCATCCCTCCAAACCGCTTTCTCCCCCTCTCTCTCCTTACGACGCGACCTCAAACTTCGGACTATACTTCGCCGCCGCCTTCCCAAACTCGCCCTTCTTCTCTTTCCAATCCCTTACCGCCCGATGTCCGCCATCCACCTTTGCCAGCCTGGCCTTCAACTCGTCCGTCTCCTTCACTTTCCCCAACAACGTATTCAGCACAACAAGATTCGCTAGCGTGTCCGCCGATTCGCCGTCGATAGCGATCGCCTGCTCCAGCGCGGCTTCGGCTTCAGGTAAGCGACCGAGGTGTAGTTCCGATACGGCTTGTGCGACGAGGGAGTGCGGGGACTGGGATTGGCTGGTTTGTGCGAGCTCTTCGAAGACGTAGAATGCGGATTGGTACTTTTCGCCGCCCTGGGGTAAGGGTTAGTAGTTTGAGGTGATGGGCAAATAACAGGTAGTTACTTCTCGCATGCCGACCCACGACTCAGCGATGTTGACGAGGAGGCTATCCTGAGCCCATTTCCGTGCGCGCTGGGCTTCTTTGAGAGCGAGATCTGTGCGGTTCTGCTGGAGGTGGATTTGCACGATGAGCGCGACACTAGCACGTAGTCAGTTTGAAGCCTTCTAACAACCGCGTCTTCATGTGTATGACGTACGCATCCAAGCTACCCTGGTGCTTGCTCAACAGCGCCAGCGCATCCTCCGTTTCGCCCGCCTTCTCCAGCACAATGCCCACCAGCAACTGCACGCTCAGATTCTCTTGTCCGTGCTGCTCTGCCAACTTCTTGGCTTGTGATGTGACATCCTTGCCCTGTTCTGAGTCCGCGAGAAGCTTTACGGCGATGAGATCTGGTGTCTTTTCGCTGGCGAGTTCCGCGGAGACGGCTTTGGCTTGGCCGAGGGCGATCTTGGAGCGCAGTTGGAGGACGCGGATGGGGAGGGCGTTGCTGGAGGAGAAGGAGGAGGTGTCGAAGTCGAGGACTTGTTGGAAGGCGCCGGCGTGGAAGGCCGAGTGGATGTTTATGAGCTCTGGGTGAGGTTAGCGGGGTCATGGTGGGTTGTGGTGGGGTGAAGATATACCTCCTTCTGGTGAATACGGGTCCATTTTGAGCGGTTTGGGGGAAGGGAAGAATGGACAAGGTGGTGGCGGGGCGCAATGTCGATGTTGTTGCTGGCTTGGACTTGGTGTTGAAGCCACGAACACGATGCGGAACCACGGCGATTCTGATTGGCTCAGCGCCGGAGCATCAAAAAAGGCCGTCACCAGCACTACGAAATCTAATGCTTTCACTTAAGCATAATTTCACGTTCTCTACACGACGATAACGATGCACTGTGGCGCGAAGGTACTCCGAATCACAGCGACCTAACCTGTTGAACTCCCACTGCCACGATCCCTACTCAATCCAACCACCCACTCCATCAAACTCTCCTTATAGTAAACGTCATAAACCTTGACCCCTTCGGAATCAACTTCATCTCGCCCATCCCCATCCTCTTACTCAGATCCTCCTCGCCCAGCTCCGCCTCAACCCTCCATTCCGACCCCGTTTCTTCGCCAACCTGGTTCCACAGCCTCTTCCAGCTCTCCACATTGTGCCAGTAAACAGCCTGCGCGATATTCGCATGCTCGAAGCAACCTGCATCCACCATCGCGCCCTGTCGTCCGAACACCATGACGCCAGGCTCGCGCTTGAGTAGTTTGATGACGCGCTTGGCGGCTTTGACTTGATCGTCCCAGGAGAAGAGGTGGAAGAATGATTGCGCGAGCACGATGCTGAGTTTGCCGTCCAACTGCTTGAGTTCCGAATCTTCGTCGAAGATGTCTGCTTCGATGAATTTTGTTTTCAGTGTGTCCCTGTCGAGAAACAAGTCGTGGCCGATGTCCCAGAACTCCTTCTTCAGATCAGAGGCGTATATGTTTTGAGATGGTACACCAGCAGCCACAAGTGCGCGCATGTCTTGGCCCATGCAGCATCCGATATCGAGGTAAAGTTCGCCTGCCTTGACGCGCGAGATGACTTCGGAGTAGGCGGACGCGTCGACGACGTTGAGGTTTAGGAAGCCCCAGTTTCCGAGACATGGGTATGGGAAGATTTTGAAGGCCGAGTCGCGCTGTGTGCGTGTTAGGGCTTGATGAAGATTTGAGGGTGATTGTGTCTATTTCTTCAGACGCACTGAACGCTGAAGTTGGTGACACAGAAGTACGGACACCTTCGTAGATAGGTGGACTCACGACTTTCTTGACGTGTGATTCGACTTCAGTGGGAAGGATCTTGCTGTACGTTTCGAGTAGTTCGCGTGTCCTAGGCTTGATCTCTTGGACATCTTTCTTGTACCAGGGGAGGAGATCAGGTTCATCAACGTAGCGCTTCGTATTGATGTATTCTGCGATCTTCTTCTGAAAGTCCTCCTTTGGATCTGTTGCTATAGTTTGCGCCATTGTTACTGATACTTATTTCCACGCTGAATGCGATGGTGGGCGAGACAAAAGATTCGAGGCTCTACGTGTCTTCGTGTCTTTCCTGCTTCTTATATGTACCCAGCGTCCACAGGCTCGCTGTCTTGACCTATCATGATGTTGTGGGGCGCAAGGCAGCCAGGCAGCCAGGCACCCTAAACATCAGTGGAGGAATGACCTGCATCGCGAACCCTAGTCTTACACAAAGATGTAGTACTATTCGAATCGATCACTATGCACTTCTCCTCCAATGGCATAGCTCATGCTTCTCCTAGAAATGACATTTCTCCATTGGTGCTGGTGGCTTCAGTATCTAGCTTCGCGCTTCTTCGCTGCGGTGGTGAGACGAACGAACACATGGGTTGGTGCGTCTGTGAAATCCTACACCTTGTCTATCTCTGGTCCGAAGATATATCTGTGTCGTATTTGTGATTGGCAAAGTTCACCCTCGTGCCCTATATCAATTTCTAAACAACCTCACCGTGAGTATCCCATCCGCAGCGAAGCTAAGGGTCGACGACACCAAATACATGCACATAAGAACGAGAGTGGTAGAAATGAAGCAAAAGATCTGAAGATGCCAGTGTTTGTGGGGTCGGCTGCGACTTCCTACACGGTGGGAAAGGTGGGGCAGGTACGACGCGCCAATGACGTGGGTGCTCCTTGCAAAAAAAGTGTTTGCGGCCCAAGTCGGGAGACCAGCGCGCTCGATTGACACCGCCAAACTGAAGCTGCTGACAAGTCCTGCACGAAGTTTCTTCTTCAGACTGCCCCGTAGATTCTTTCCAGCTTCACATCCCCATTATCCCAGACACTCCCTCCACACCTTCAAGATGCCAAACATCGAGCACCCCACCATCAAGGGTAGGAAGACATGCGCCAAACGACACACAACCATTGCTGACACTGTACAGATGGCTGGTTCCGCGAGATCTCCAACATGTGGCCCGGCCAGGCTATGACGCTCAAGGTCAAGGAGGTAATCCACCACGAGAAGAGCAAGTACCAAGATGTGCTCATCTTCGAATCGACCGACTATGGCATGGTCCTCGTTCTGGACAACGTCATCCAGTGCACCGAGCGCGACGAGTTTTCGTACGTACAACACACAAGTAGAAGGAGACAATAAGGCATAGGCTTACGCCGGAACAGCTACCAGGAGATGATCACCCACCTCGCTATGAACGCCCACCCCAACCCCGAGAAGGTCCTCGTCATTGGCGGTGGTGACGGCGGTGTACTCCGCGAGGTCGTCAAGCACGACTGCGTCAAGGAGGCCGTTCTCTGCGACATTGATGAGGCTGTCATCCGTCTCTCCAAGCAGTACCTGCCCGGCATGTCGGTCGGCTTCGAGCACCCCAAGACCACGGCTATCGTTGGCGACGGCTTCAAATACCTTGAGGATAAGAAGGGCCAGTTCGACGTCATCATCACCGACTCCAGCGACCCAGAGGGTCCAGCTGAAGCCCTTTTCCAGAAGGCGTACTTTGAGCTCCTCAACGGTGCCTTAAGGGAGGGCGGTGTTATCTCCACGCAAGGTTGTAAGCCCCTTCCTAGCCCGTATTCACTGCATCTATTCTTCACTTGACATACGTGTCTCGTAGGAACTTCCGCTAACTTGATCCAAAGCCGAGAACCAGTGGCTCCACATGCCACTCATTGTCAACCTGAAGAAGGCGTGCAAGGAGGTCTTCCCCAACGTCGAATATGGCTACACCACCATCCCCACCTACCCGTCCGGCCAGATCGGCTTCATGGTCTGCAGCAAGGACGCCAAACTTGACCTCAAGAAGCCTCTGCGCAGCTGGTCGTCCGAGGAAGAGGAGCAGCTTTGCAAGTACTACAGCAAGGAGATCCACGAGGCGGCGTTTGTCCTGCCCACATTTGCCCGCAAGGCTCTTCGATGAGCGCCTTGACTTGTACATGAGCGACAGACATATTTTCTTGGAGGCACTCTAGATACCACGATTTACGGCAGTCACCCAAAGGTCCAATTTGACAGACATATTCGATTCAAGCTGCGGCAATTGCTCTCGGTAGCTGACCGCCTCTTCCCAGATCTCGATCAATACAGACACTCACCATCTGCCGTTCGTGTTAAGTCTCCAATCTTGAGCAGTGACATGCGCGAGTTTCAGAAGGTCGCCTCAGGCAAGTGTGGATTTTCAGGGTCCCAGACGAATCCCACAACGACCTTCACCATCTCGATACCGTGCGAGGGGACAATGAGCCCACTTCTCGTGCCGTACCTCCCGCTTCCTTTCCTGGCGTTGTGATGCAGGCCAGCAAGTGGTGTGTGAGTTCTGTGGGGCGGCGCTCTCTAACACCAACGACCCCACACTGCATGAACTCGGCTAGCGCTGAACAAGACGAAGCTGTCTCGCCTCCGCTTACCTGTGCCAGAATACGATTCACAGATGAACTCATTACGCGCACGATGGAATGGCTCTTCTGGGCTCGTTTCGTCTGTTTGTGGACCTCATTCGTTCAAGGTGGATGCCGGCAAAGCGGCACACTGCATGAGGATCTGTGAACACAATGAGCCTCAAGAACCTTGCTGACGAGAAGGTTTGGCTTGATCAAGATGACATTGTGTTGATTGAGACTTTGAGTGAGACTCTCTACCACATGCCAGAGCTATGAGACTCTTTAAGTGAGGGAGCGCTGGACAAGGGGTGCTCACGAATGTTGGAGTATCAAAAGGCCTCGATCAGCATTGACGGATGGGATCACGGTGCCTAGCGCGACAGGCTGACAGGTGCAAACTTTTTGTGCGAGGCAACTTTGTCTGGTTCGTTTTCGCAAGTCGGTGAATGTCTTGATTCTATGTTTGGACGAAGCTCCGATGGGGCCCACGAGTGTGTGACACTTCGAGTGTCACACCTCTTTCAGCAGGCTAGTCGTCGCGCACTTGCGGGACGCTGGTTTGAGGCTGGCGCATAGGATCGTGGAATTGTGGCTCGTGGGTTCCACATCATTGCAGGAGCATCGAAGTTGTGCAGATGTCAAGGTGGATATAGGGTTGCTGCTGCATCGTGCCTAGTGCCTGCTTCAAGCTGCATCTTCAACCTTCGTTTGCGCCTTCAGTCGCTACGACACACGGCCTGGTGTCGTTATCACTTCGCTTTTCTTTACTTGTTGTATAGGTTGAGCTGCGCTCTTCGTCACGAAATTGATTTCAGTACTCGGCGGTTACGAAGCAATCACATCGCTGTCACTCAGCCTCGCCGTCTTCATCACACGCTGAGCACCTCGACTCACGCCCATGCAATAGCCACCATCGATCGCCTTTTTTTCTCGCCTTTCTTTAATTGCCTGGAGCATTTACATTCGATCGCCCGCCTAGCAACAATTACCTTTCGCTGTACATATCCCGCCGCGGCAACACTCTTACACCGCGCCGTTAATACCGCATCCTCCGAGGTCTGCAAGCAGAACCTCCGCAGGCCATCAGATCGTTTCTGTGTTGGCGTGCATACCGCGACATTTAATCACAATGGACAGTAGGACGAACAGGAATGGGGAGCCGTTTTCTCCGGCCAAGATTCATCCGTTCTTGTCCCCACAGCTGGGCAAGAGTTTCGCCGATGTTAATTCCGTCGATGCATCATTAGGTCTGACCCGCCCCGTTGATTACTCTCCGCAACCTCCGCAGACCAGCGTCCACTGCCCTCAGGGTGCGCCATATAATGCTTCCCCGGTAGCAACCACAGATATAGGCGGTGCGCCCGCAGCATCACTATCAGTCCCACCCCCAGCCACCCTCACTTCGGACGAGACACAGCGGAAGGATCAACCGGCGGGTATCAGCACCTCATCGTCGATTGAGAACCTCGCCGTTCTGCCCAGTGTGCCATCATTTGGCGAGAATCGCGTGCGAAAGCACCGCAAGAACGCCTATTCAATTGACTCGGCGGTCCCGCGCCAGACGATTCTCAAGGCGCTGCAGTCACGACCACCGACGTCACAGTCCATCAGCGGAATCATGATGGACAGCAAAGATAGCACCGAGAAGACACAACGCTCCAAAAGCATCAGCCACCAGCGGCTTGCTGAGGCGCTCACAGAGCTGCAGTTGCACTCGGACGACGCAGCCATGAACAAGATGGCTGCCCTCGCGTCGCCATGCTTCTTCCATAAGAAGTTCGACAAATCAGTGAATATGGACAAGGTGATCGAGGAGATGGCAGACGACGACACAATCTCGCATTCACGACTCATGCAAACAGCCTTCAGCGTGCGAGAAGTATCGAAACAGCTCCAGCGTCGACCCATAAAGATGACTGTGCGCAACGTTATGATCGTCACCAAAGCCCGCGACAACAGCCTAGTATACCTCACGCGCGAGCTCGCAGAGTGGCTACTCACCACCTCTCGCTATGGGTCAGACGTCGGCGTAAATGTCTACGTGGATCACAAGCTTCAGAAGTCGAAGCGCTTCGACGCGGCATCGCTCGTCGCGAAGGACAAACGCTACGAGAACATGCTTCGCTACTGGACCCCCGACCTCTGCTGGGAAACGCCCGAGATATTCGACCTCGTCCTGACCCTCGGCGGCGACGGCACCGTGCTCTTCACCTCCTGGCTCTTCCAGCGCATCGTGCCGCCCATCCTCTCCTTCGCCCTCGGCAGCCTAGGCTTTCTCACAAACTTCGAATTCGCACAATACAAAGCCGCGCTCAACAAGATCATGACGGACATCGGCATGCGCGTCAATCTACGCATGCGCTTCACCTGCACCGTCTACCGCTACCAGAAGAACGCCGCGCCAGGACAACCACAGCACATCGAAGCCGAGCAATTCGAGGTACTCAACGAGCTCGTCATCGACCGCGGTCCAAGCCCCTACGTCTCGAACCTCGAGCTGTACGGCGACAATAACCTGCTCACCGTCGTGCAGGCGGACGGATGTATCTTCAGCACGCCCACTGGCTCCACGGCATATTCGCTCTCTGCAGGCGGGTCTCTCGTGCACCCCGACATCCCCGCCATTCTCCTCACGCCCATCTGCCCACACACACTCTCCTTCCGCCCTATGCTCCTCAACGACAGCATGGCCTTGCGCGTCGCCGTACCCCTACGCTCCCGTGCTACCGCATACTGTGCCTTCGACGGCAAGGGCCGCGTGGAGCTGCGTCAAGGCGACCACGTCGAGATCGCCGCATCACAATACCCGTTTCCCACAGTGCTGTCGCAGCCCACCGAGTGGTTCGACAGTATCAGTCGCACGCTGCGGTGGAATTCGCGCGGTGCGACGCAGCAGGCTTGGGTGGGCGACGAGGAGGGGAAAGAGGAGGAGCAAGCGACTTTTGATATTGACTTTGATAATGAGGATCCGGATCGCGATTCGGGGTATAGTGCGGAGGGAAGTGAGGTTGGGGTTGGGGGTCGGGGGAGTCCGCAGAGGAAGGGGATTGTGTTGCCGTTCTTGTGAGGGGGTACTTTTTGAACGTATTGGGTGGTCGTCTCGCGCTTGGGCGGGTTCCCAGTCGTTGGCTTTGGGCTTGCGGCAGCGTAGATTCTTCTTCGTTTTTCTTCTTGTTTTTGAGAAGTGTTTTCCGTTAGCCATATACACCTCAGAAAGCGATACCATGTTACGCAGCGAAGAATAGAAAGTCCCCTTGAGAAGTGTTGAGCTGAAACTTGTACAAAGGCGCTCGTGTTTATTGAGTCAACGACTTTGGAGTTCAGTGTGTCCTGGAGGTTGACACAATAAATACGAGCACCTTCGTAGTATCACCTGTCGCAACATACAAGGGAAAGTTACAGTGCAGGGGTAGCTGCAACGACCTCCTCTTACACAGTACTACAAGTATATCCTACGATAATTTACGTCCAAGGTGGTGTTATTCCTACATTGTCTTGACAGTTTTACGTTTGTTATATTCACTTACCTCGACTACCTACCGCATCTTCGTAGCATCCTTGCACTTCCCTCGTGTGCAGAACGAGGCAATAGACTCACGGCGGTAGAGCCCAGTACTGCGATACCCTGCACGCCACCATGCACCTTCATGCATGGCTGGCCAATTACTACCTTGAAGTCGTGGGAGCTGACTTTGCTGCAGGTTTTCAAAGCCTGATTGCGCTCCAACACTCGTTCCATTGCGAAAAGAAGTCAGACTTCTATATCTTCAATCTGGCAAGCCAGAAGACGATGTCTAATGCCACTTCAGCGTCGTATCGCTCGACGACGACGACATTCAATACGAGGCTTTGTCGTACGTCTGGGGTGTCTCCGAGGAGGACCGTAGCGTTCACATCAGGGGTGTTTCCATGTCGGTGACTGACGACCTTTGGCACGCGCTGTGTGGATTTCGTCGCTTGGACAGAGAACGGACCATATGGGTCGACGCGTTGTCTGTCAACCAAAGTGACACCAGCGAGAGATCTTCCCAGGTATTTCTGATGAATTTGGTCTACATTCAGGCATCTTCAGTCGAGGTGTGGCCCGGTGACGCCGTTGAACATATCGAGGTTGCCATACAATTCATCACAGAATTTGCGACGCGTCTTACCTCGGAAGGGACGGTTCCCTCATATGATCACCTACCGACTGATAAGCTACCGGAATTCAACGGCCTACTGTCTGCTATGGAGGCGCTCGCAGCAAAATCTTGGTTCGAGCGGACGTAGACATTCCAGGAGTTTTTCTTCGCCAGAAAAACAACACTCCATTGCGGAGCCGGGAACACGATCGAAGGCGCAGTCTTTATGCAGTTTCTCCAGCACTTATGTGAACACCAGGAATCTTGCTGCTCCATCGAGGTCCCTTTTGGATGGCGATACCACTTCATTCAACTGTTCACTAGCAGCATATCCTTTCTCGAGCTCAAGGATCCGGACAGTGAATTGGTCTTTTTGGACTATGTTGCTGAACTACGCTGGCGAAAGGCGATCGATCCGCGCGACAAGATTTACGGTTTGTTGGGACTGGGTATATCTGGCGCTGCGAATGTGGTGCGAGTGGATTATGACTTGTCGGTGGAGGAGGTGTACGAAGCCTTCGTTCACTCACTACTGCATCACACGAAGAACCTGGCTGTTCTTACTTATGTCAAGCCCGACCATCGGCAGGCTTCAGTGAACTTGCCATCATATGTGCCGGATTGGTCTTTGCCGGATCGAGAGGCTATGGGACTGATCCTCGCAGATAGCATGTCGCTACGCTGCCAGCTATCGCACATATACAACGCAGTCGGTGGTACACCTGCTGAAATCAGAGCGCAACCTGGCATTCTGTCCATCCGAGGCGTGATAGTCGATACGGTGGCGTTTTTTGCGGTGCGCACCCTGAACGGCGTGCAGGAAACTGGCGGGTTAGGACATCCTTGGATCGAATTCTTCGATGAGGTGCAGAAGATGGCGGGTGTACCTCCTCCAGATCACGACACATGGCCAGTCAAGTACAAGGCGTTTTGGATAGCGATGACAGCTGCAATTAGCAAGGGAGAAGAAGTAAGTGCCCCGGCTCCTTTCGACCCACAGCTATGCCGTAGGGCGAGCAATCTTGATATCAAGCTTCATCAAGACTACGATCGCTTTTTTCAGACAAACAATGAGGAAATCACTCTTGACTTTTCCTGCCGCGGGAATTTCGCAGTATCGACAGAGTCTGTGGGCTCGCACAGGACGGGCGCAGGTTCATGATGACTCAGACGGGACGAATGGGACTGGTTCCGCACGGTGCAAAGCAGAGCGATCTTGTAGCTGTCCTTTCCGGGGGCAATGTGCCGATCATACTAAGACCACACGAAGAGTATCACACTGTGGTTGGGGACGCGTACGTACACGGCATTATGGACGGTGAAGCCATGAAGCTCGTCGAAGAGATGGACTATATCGAGTTGCGCTGATACGATACTTCTCTGGATACATAAAGGACATGGTTTTGAAGACCACGTGCAAAGAATGGCAAACGGTGTAGTTGATGCATGTGCAAGCAAAGGGAATGCTGTGTTCTTTCCGCCATCAATCCACAAGACTAAGCTTAGCAGCTTACTCAAGATCGAACTCAAGCCCATCAGGCATCGTAGTCTCCGAATCGTCGAACTCCGCCCAGTCATCCTGGCTCGCGCCGTCCTCCTTTGCACTGAGCGCGTAGCACTTGTCAACGTCACCGCCAGTGACACCTACGAATAGAGATCAGTACTTGTCTCAGACAAAGCTCGCACCAGAACCTGACTTACTGAACTTGACGTCTCCACTCTCTAACACCGCAATTTTCTCAAGTTCGTCCACGATAAACACCTTGGGCGCCTGTCCATCCTTGTACAAGCAGAACGTCAGCCAGAAGACGGCCTGCGTGTCGTAATCGGCCGCAATATACAAGCCCTCGATATCCGCGTCATAATCGGTGCCGATGTCAGTCGAGTTCCATCCCACAAGCGCAAGCGCAGAAGTGCCCTTGACGGGGTGCTCCTCGTCTCCGAGACGTAGACGCGACACGCCTGCGGCTTGCATCGTGTTGGTGTGGTAGTACAAGTAGCGGCCCGCACCGTCACCTGCGACGGCAGCGTCGCTGAACACAAAGAGCTCGTCGCAGCCGAGGCCGGTGGGCTGAGCTGTTTTCTTGACGTACATGTTGCCGTTAGAGCAGTAGAACCTAGGCGAAGTCAGTATGTGGCTTATGTGCGGGTCGTACACGCGACCTCAAGGTGCTCGTTTATGTTTGAGTCGCCAACTTTGGCGATCGGTGTGTCCTGAAGGTTGACACAATCAAAAAAAAAACTTTACACTTACATGTTGTATTGGCCCTCTTCAGCAAGGATCTTGGTGAACTCGTAGCCGTCTTCGCGCGTGTACGGGTGTGTGGGGATGTCGCTCATCGCATAAGAAACGACGTCCGTGGCCTTCTTAACTGATTCAGTCAGGTCGCGGAGACCGTCAGGGAGGACAGCGTTGGATGCGGTAATGGTGCTGGTAGAGTTGGTCTGGCGGCTGTAAATGGAACGCTTCTCGTCAGCTGCGTCGTCGCCGCCAGCGTCAGCTGATGGTGTTTGCGCATCGTTGTCCGCCGGAGTCTGAGGTGTCGCGGCACCGTCACCGTTATTGGCTGGTGTACTAGGAGTGACATTGCCGTTCGATGGTGTCTCAGGAGTATTCGGAGCTGCGTCGTCATCCGCAGGTGTCTGAGGAGTAGAGGGCTGAGCAGACCCGCCCGATGGGGTCTGAGGGGCTGAAGGTTGAGCAGCACCGTTCGTTGGCGTCTGAGGAGCGGCTCCCTGATTTTCATCATCACCATCAGCCGGAGTTGAAGGGTTCGTGGTCGAGCCACCACCCCCAATCGCAGGAGTCTCAGGGTTCCCAGTCGAGCCACCTCCGACTGCTGGCGTCTGTGGCTGCTTTCCTATGGCAATACAGGCGGATTTGATGCTCTTGTATCCCGTATCCATGATGTCGAACGTTCTGATGTCTAGGACATTGCCATACAGGCGGTTCCTCCACGAAAGATTGGTATGAATACCGACGCAGCCCTCAGTTGCGGTGAAGCCAGCGGTGAACGCGCCGTTGACTAGCTCTGCTTTCGCAGCTGCTTTGGCGATACCCTTGATCATTGGCTCGTTGATGAGCGCAACGGTCTTTTTCCAACTTGTTATGGAGATCCCAAAATGAAGACCAATCGGAAGACCAAGCTCAGCGCCCACGAAAATTTCGCCTTCGGCCTCGAAGGTGGGAGTGAAGACAGGGTCAAAGTTCTCACGCTTGGAGTTGGCAGGGTTGACAAGATCGACTTTGGCGTAGGCACGGTTCCAGCTCAGCTCAGCACCAGCCAGGAGACGACCTTTAGCAGAGGCCTCAAGAGTGACGCGAGAATCCAATCGGACTTGCGGTCCAATCGTGATGACACCAAAAGATAGTCCAGGAAGACCGATTTGAAAGAGGTTCTTCGTCCACTCTTTGCTGAGGTTGATCTGCGCGTCGACGCCGATCTTGAGAGCAGCCTTCAGATCTGCCCACGCTTCGAGCTCACCTTGAGTGATACCTTGCGTGACAGACCATGTAGCGCGACCGGCGAGTTCGACACGCCCCTGAGCACCACATCCCTAGAAGACCATCAGCATACGTACACATATTGAAGTAGTCCAGGACACTCACAACGCAGTAAATACTCAGATATCCATCCTTCTGGAGACCGTTGGGAGATGAAGCTTGAGCATTAGTACCGTAAGCAGCAATGAGAATGGCCGCTCCCCAAGGAGAATCGACTTGTTTCGCCTCGGCCTTAGCACCATTGGGAAGAGCAAAGCTGAAAGATTCGCGGATGCTGCCACTGATGGTGCCGGTAGTGACGAGCTGGACCACGCCGTTAGCGACGGTAACAGCGACGTTTACAGCAGTTTTGAGCGCGGAGACAGCGGGGGCAATGATCTTCTTCGCGACGAACCTGAAGAAGCGCCCCAGGAACCTGCGCTCCACGCTGCGACGATGCAGAGCAGCGCGACGAGTAACACGGGCGAGCACATCGTCATCAAGGCCTTTAGGTACGGGGTCAGCGTTTGTCTCACATACGATCTGTACATGTCACTCTTACCACCTATCGCCTCTTTCAGGAAGGCACGATCATCAGCAGAAAGCTCGCCGTAGCCGAGAGCTTCGTCCAGGTCCAGGTCGAAGTACTCTCCAACACAAGCAGTTGGGAGACCGTACTTGGTATCGACAGGAGCATGGCAGGCGCTGAGCTCATCACCAAATCCGGTCGCGTTGTTACCAGTGGTCGAGTTTGTGTTGGGAAAACCGCCACCGATGGTGCTGTTGCCGGCACCAGGAAGAGAGCCGCTCGAACCAGAACCACCGCTGGGTCCAATTGTGCCATTGAAGCCGCCAACAGTGCCATTCTTTCCAGGCTGGTTGACGTAATTGCCGCCGTTACCCACGGATGGCCTATACATGCCCCAATTGGCTTCACCCCCCTCAGTACAATCACTCTGCGACTGCGGCTTGCCCTTCACAATGTTAGTCTTCCGTATTCCTTCAGCCCTCCCTTTTAACGTACTGTAACTGTCACAGTCTTGCCGTTTGCTGACTTGACAACTTCGTCGACCTCAAAGTAACACTGGTCATCGTCGGCAGATGCCTTGCAGCCTGCGGAGCTGGAGACAATGATCGTTCCCTTGGACCAAGAGCCTTTCGCGAAATCGCAAGCAACAGCAGAAGTGAACTCGATGACAAGGTGGTTATTGGAGTAAGCGGCGTTGCTGATATACGCGCTTTTCTCCAAAATAATGGCGGGAGCCTTGAACAAGAGATCGATGATACCGAAGTAGAATGTCTTGCTAGGCTCTGGTCGTTGTTAGCAAGCTGCATTTCCGTCGTTATCATGACACTTACGAGGCTTGCCGTTCTCAGCGTAGTAGAGCTGTGTCTTCTCTCCGACGGCAGTGGGAATGAGGTTCTTGGGGTCCTTCGTGTCGAGGCTCCAGTGGTTGCAAGCCTTGAGCTTCATGTCGCCCTCAGTCTTGGGACGAAACTGCTCCTCCTTGTAGCCAAAAGGCTTGCCCACCTTAGCAGTGGGGCTGGCCTTGGATCCGCTGGCGCCGGCGGATCCAGCTACCTTCGTAGGGGAGGTATTTCCTCCTGCGCCATAAGCGGTCTCGTAGACGGTGACGGGTTTGCCGCAGACATTGGGTGGAGAATTGGTGGACTTCAGAGCGATGGTGCTGCTAGAAGCCTTGCTGGGGCTAGTGCCGGTGGAAAGCTTGATCGTGGTGGCATTCGAGCTGGAGTTGTTGCCATTGTGGTAGTAGGCGGGTGTGAAAGCAGCTGTGATGCTTGCGAAAGCCACAGCAGTACCGATGAAACGCATGATTAAGGCAAATGATTAAGTATTATGTACGAGAGATTAAACGAGTGACAGCAGGTGGTTCTGCAATGGACGGTGTGAATACACCAGAATGAGTGACTGGAACGAGAGACTGGAGAGAGAGAGCCCGCAATGCAGAAACGCACCTCACGATGCAGCCTGATCTTATGTATTGCGGAAACATTGCAACGAGCTGTTTTCGCATGACTTTTGGCGACCGCCTAACTGATTTGGGATCATGGTCAAAGGCTCAAGAGAGCTGAGGAGAGCTGAGGTCCCTCTTGTGGCGCACGATAGTCCAAAGTGTCCAGGATAAACACTTGGCACTAATGCAGGTACCCACGTAGTTCCTTTTTGTCGGCAGTGCCGATGACTTGAAGCCTCTACTGTGTATGTACTGCAGGCAGTAGTCTCCGACCGGCCGCTTGGCGTCTGTTTACAACATGAAATCATTCAGCCTCTGTCTGTTTGACTCAGCACACACACATCGGTTCTTACAAGTCCTGCCAAGTGGCCGCTCAGAGACTAAGTGACTATCGACTGCAATAGAAGCTTGTTCCTGAGTATTTTGTGGGTTCGGATACCAGCTCAATGCAACGAATGCAATCGACGTCCGGATGTTGCGATTTGCGCCCATCGATGTTCTACGCTTGCTTCCATCTTTGCGAAATGGCGTGGTCACAAAATCGAATTGCGCAGTGACTTCATGTGGAGCGAGACAACACCGCAAATGGGTTATCAGTGAGAGCTGTCCTGGTCGAATGTGGCAAGGCTGTCGCAAAGCGACGCGCCAGCGGGTCGCAGATGATCGAGGCACATCAGAGGGAAGGCTGC
>Ga0265797_10002388_pt1 | contig 31657 bp, 34 predicted proteins | sample P2T30metagenome_FD_192433 | JGI IMG/M metagenome (GOLD analysis project Ga0265797, IMG submission 192433) | Plant litter microbial communities from East Loma Ridge, Irvine, California - P2 T30 | ecosystem: Environmental > Terrestrial > Plant litter > Unclassified | place: USA: California... | reverse complement strand
CCGGAACGTCCGGCGCGCCGGCGGCGTTAAGGTGGAACATCGCCGGCACCGCGTTCAGCAGGATCGATGCGTTCTTCGGGTTGACGATCCGGACCGCGGCGGCCTGCAGGATGGCGTCACGGTCGTTTAGCACTTCGCTCATACGAGAAACCCTACTTTGACGCGCCCGGTGTTCCAGTCGGGCGCCAATGAAATAACGATGCCGGCGCCGCCGCCGGCCATGCCGAAGCGCGGGCTGTAGACGGTGACCGCCTGGCCCAACTCGAGCTGCAGCAGTTCCGGCACGCCTTCGAACTCGTAGGTCGTGCGCGGCATCTTCCACAGGTCGAGCCGGCGCTGCGCCTCGGCGTCGGCGTCGGCGCGGGTGATCAGCATGGTGTCGACCTGCACCGGCTCGGCGTTGAGCCGGTAAGTCGCCAGCGTCGCCGCGTCGGTCCTGGTGGTGGTCAACCACTCTTCCACGAAGAGCGCCTTGTGCACCTCGGGCAGGTTGGCCAGCGTGCCGGCATCCTGCGCGGTCCAGCTTTTCGCGAAGCCGAGCTTCACCGCGCCGAGCACGTCGGTGCGCCCGGTGGGGTCCAGTTCGCTCACCATGTGCTCGGGCCGGATCACCGCCGGCGCGCCAGTTCCCGGCAGAGCGACCTGGATCAATCGCGCGACGCCCAGGCGCGACATCACGAGCTGAGCACCCAGGCTGCCGAGTAGGGCCTGGCATGCCACAAGCACGTTTTGCCGATCGGTCGAATGCAGTCCCATCGGCTGCGGGTGCGCGGCGTCGAATGCCGCGAAGTTCGCCAGGTCGATGTCGGCATCGGTGAGCCGGTCCGCCGGTTTGCCATAGCCTGTCGCCAGCCGCTTGACCAGCTGCGCCGCGGTGTCGACGTAGCCGCCGGCGGCATGGCCGCGCACCGATGCGGTCACCACGCCAGCCGGCGCGGCGCTCAGCTGGAAGGTGCCGGCCGCCAGATCGGCGGTGAACGCCACCGGTGCGCCGTTGTCACGGACCTCGATGATCTGGGCGATCGGCCCGGCGTGCACCTGGTACTTGAGGATCGCGGCGTTCGCCAGCAGCGGCGACACGTTGAACACCTGGCCCAGCGCGATCGGCAGCAGCGAATCCCGCTGCTCCCCCTGCCCGCCCAGCTTCGCTTCGCTGATCGCCGTGTTCAGGCGCTGCAGCTTGTCGCGCAGCTTGAGCACCAGCGCCTGGCGTCCGCGCGGCGCGATATCGGCGATGATCCCATTGAAGATCATCTGGAAATCGGCGCGCGGCCACCGCAGGTCACCGATGTAGGCACGGATCGGACGGTTTGCCCAAACGAAGCCGGGGCCTGCCCAATCATCGCGCGCGCCGCCGACGTTCTCGATTTCAAGATCGCCAGCGGACAGCGCGCCATCCCCCTCCAGCGACAGCCGTTCGGTGAACAGCGCGCCGACGGTGGCGATCGGAAGATATTGCGTGTTGGCCGGAATGTCTGACGGCGACGTGGTGTAGGGCTTGGTCGCCATGTAGACCATGGTTTCCACGCCATTCACCAGCGCCGTCGCCTCGATCAGGACGACACGATAAGCGGCCGAGCTTTGCAGCCAGGCCAGGAACTGAGCATCATTCATTGCGGGTGTACCCTTTGTTCTGAATAGGCGGCCGACTTCACCGCGCCGGCGGCTGCATTAGCGATGAATTCAGCTGACTCTTTGGCTGCTGCCGCGCTCGCTTTGATCATGTCGCCGGTTTGCTTGTTCTGATCGGCGGTGAGTTTCTCAACAAGCCCGTTCAGCCTCTTGACCTCGGCCACCAGCGCAGTGGTGTTGTCCGCCCCATAGCTGGCGTACATCACCGGCGTCGGCATGGAAATCACCGGCGCAGCCGGCGCCAGATCCGGAGGTGTCTTGCCCTCCGCCACGTAGTGCTGCGCGATCGCATCGCGCACCGACAGCACCGACTTGTTGATGTCGATCAGCCCGGACACCGACAGCTTCAGCACGTCCAGCTGCGCCTTGCCGACATCGACCTGTGCATTCGCCCAACGCTCTGCCTCAGCCGTCGAAGCCTGCGCGTAGTCGAAATCGTATTGGTACTGGCCGCTGCTCGCGAACACCGCGCGGCTCGCAGTCAGGAACGAGTTGAAGGCAGCCTGATAGTTCGACTGCGCATCTGCATCGCCGCCGCGCGCAGCCGCCAGCACCGCTTCATACTGCGCCTTCGCCTCAACGTATTTCTGCTGCGGCGACAGTGGCGACAGGCCTCCCAAAAGCGCACTCTCGCGAATGTTCTTCAGGCTCGAGGCGAACGACGTGAGCCGGTCGATCGTCGAACTGATCGCGTCGTTCTCGGCGTTGTAGGCGTCGGCCAGGGCCGTTTTCGCATCCGCGATCGACTTCGTGCCGTTTTCGATTTCCGGGTAGAGCTGCGCAAACTCTTCCTGCAGATTCATCAGTGCGCTGTACTGCGCGCGCTGAGCAGCATTGGTCAGGTCCAGGCCCAACACGTACTGCTTGAACGAATCACGCGAGCGCAGGTCTGACTTGCCCATCAGGGCCAGCTGCTCGGTCACGTACTTTTGCACCGGCGCCAGGCGCTCCGCCTCGGTCAAGAAGTTTTCGGCGAAGGACGACGTCTTGCTGGCCAGCTCATCGATCCCGCCAACCATCGTCAGCAGGTCTTCCCGCGCAGCGATACTGGCAATGCCGGTGGCGCCAAACGTTTTGCCGAGGCTGCCCAGCACCGCATCAAGGCTGGCGTAATTCGTCGCCACGCGTGCCAGCGTCTCCAGCGCGCCCTCGCCCACTTTCTGGAACTGGGTGATGCCGGCCACGCCGAAGCTTGCCAGGTCGTCACCGACCTTCGAGAAGACGGCAGACAACTCCTCCTGGATCTGCTCACCGGTCTTGTCCTTCAGGCTGATCTTGCCGATGTCGACAACGAAGCTGTTCAGCTGCGTCGAAAAGGCGTCGCCACTGATCCCGAGTAACTTGCCGGCCTCGAACACCGTGTCGTACAGCGACGTCAGAATGGTGCCGATTTGGCGATTGCCTTCGGTGCCGATTCCTTCCAGCTGCGTGCGGCGCTTATCGCTGCTGAACCAGCCGCCGTCCTTTTTGATGTCCGCGTATTGCGACGCCGCCACACCCCCGGTGAGGATGCTGCCGAAGTTGGCGCGCCCCATCGTGAAGCCGGTATCTTCGACGGTTTGCTTGCCGCCGAAAATCGAGTTCATCACTGACCCAGTGATCTTGCCGACCCAGCCGCCGGTCAGCTTGTCTAGTGCCAGGCCAATGATGCCACCCGTAGCAAGGACGCCCACTGTGGACTGGCCGAACTTGGCAGCGCTGCCCTTGGTTGCGAACTCCGATCCGAACTCACCCGACACGCCAGTGGTGCGCACCAGTAGCGAGGCGAATTGCCCGATACCGGCCTCGATGTTGCGCAGCGAGGTCAGCATGCCGTTGCTGATGTTCAAGCTCTTCGAAGTCGAGCTCTCGATCAGCGACAGCGAGTTGGCGATCGAATCCGATTTCTCATCGGACCCGAGCACGGAACCGGTGCCCTGCTTCTTCTGGCGCGCCTCCGATACGCTCACACTGCTGCCCGACACGCTACCGATGGCAACGCCCAGGCCGGCGACAATCGCAGCCATTGCTGCCATGCGTCCGAAGGCCGTGTACGGGTCGCCCGAGCCCTGACTCAACACCGCGCTGATACCCTTCGGCACCAACTCGGCCAGCGTCATGGCCAGCTCGGCTGCGTGGAACACTTTCGACACGGTCATCAGCGTCTGGTAACCACGGCTCTGCTCGCCGAAGAAACCGGCTGCGGCACCTGCCATGTCGCCATAACCGGACAGGCGGTTCTTGGTTTCCGTCTCGCTCAGGCGCGCCATGTCCTGCATGTACTGCATCTCGGTCTTTTGGCCGGAGTTAAGCGCGAGCTTGGCATTTTCGCGTTGCTTGTCGAACTCGGCCTGACGCTTGGTAAAGCCGTCGAACGTCGCCGACAATGCGGAAAGCGCGGTGCCGGCACCGCCCAACGATTCACGCAGGGCCTCGCCGAACGACTGCGCCTTGGCCGGATCGAGGAATTCGTCCAGGCTTTCAGCTGCCTTCTTGCCGGCTTCCATCGTGTCGATCTGGCCGAGCGCAGTCGCGTTGCGCTTCTTCGCGGCGATCAGCTTTTCCAGGTTGGTGATCTCATCGAGCGTGAGTCCGGTAGACGCACGCTGCGCCAGCTGGTTTTCTAGCCGAGCCAGCTCCTCCGCCTCGATCGCACCACGCGTCTTTCCATAGGTGAGCGCGAGCTGCTCGTTCCGGGTCGCTTCCGTCATTGCATCTTCGATGACCTTGGCGGCGCTGGTCTCGTATTGGGCGCGGACCTTGTTGTACGATTCCAGGCCTTCGGCGGCACGCTTGTTCGACTCAATCACTTCGAGCAGGGTGACGTGCTCCTTGATCATGCTTTCAGCGTTCGCTTGCTGGATCGGCGTCAGCTTACCCTTGAGGCCGGCCAGCTGCTCGGTCAGCTTGAGCTGCTCTTGTTGACTCGGCTCCAACGCTACGCCGGTGCCGAGCTCAAGTTTGGATGCGGTGATCTTTGCCTGGATGGCGGCCGTCAAGTTGCTGTAGGCATCGGCAGTGCGCTTCGCATCGTTCGCGCTATCATCGCCGCTGGACGAATAATTGAGTTGGCCCTTGCCGGAAGCCGGCGTTCCTACCGCAGCTGCATCACTGCCGCGGCGTCGCCTAATGTATGCCTGCTCGAATTGATCGGCAGGCTTGTTCCACAGATCATCATATTTTTTATTGGCTTCTTCGAGAATGCCGTTTCTCTCGGCGGCAGCACGCTTCAAGTCCTCGAGAGGAGATCCACCTCGTGCATACTTAACCGCCATGTTCGCTGGGGTTGCAGCCCATATCAAAGAGACGTCAGCAGCAACAACTTTGAAGCTGCTAGAAACGGCAGAGAAGATGCGCGGCAACAGCACGGCAACATCCGCAACTCTTGAAAATCCAAGGCCAAGATCGTCAGCCCAGCCGGCTATTTCACCGCTATCAACAAGGCCATCTTCCGCTTTCAAGACATCGGAAAAGCCGTCTGTAAGATTAGAAAATGCAGGCAAAGCTGCGACCGTAATGGCAGTGAATATCTCGTCAGTACGAACACCCAGCATGCCGAACTTGTCTTGCAGCGCAGCGGCCTGCCCGACTGCATCAGCCGACACAGTAGAAAAGTCATCAACGGTTTCAGCCAGGTCATTAAAGAACGGCAGCAAATCTGCAGCGGACTTACCGAACAGGTCAGACACCACCGCAGCCTTGGCTGCGCCATCCTCGTACCGCTGGAGGTTCTTCGCGACTTCAATCAGCACCTCGCTCGGGTCACTCATTGTGTTGGCCGACACGCCAAGCGCCGCCAACGCTTTCGCTGTCTTGCTAGATTTATCATCGACGGTGGTCAGGCCCTTCGCCAACTTCACCAAGGCAGGATCTACACTGCCAGCAAAGTCAACGCCAAACGCTTTTGTCACTTTTTGAATTTTGGACAGGCTCTCGACACTGCTGCCGATTTTCTGTGACAGATCGTCCAGCTCGCCCATGGAACCGAGCACGTCGCCGATCTTGGACCCGAGCGTAGCCAGCGAAACCCCAGCAATGGCGAATCCCGCAATGCCGCCGATGGTCGATTGAAGGTTCGAGTAGCGATCAGTGACGTCGCCGATCTGGCTCGAAATGCGCTGCAGCGACTCGTTGTTCATTCGCCTCAGGGCATCGCCGACTGTCTCGATACGACGGCGACTTTCTGCCGCACCATCAACCACCATTTCAATTAGTGCGCGCGGTAATGCCATATTCTTGCTCCCTTAGCTTTTCCGTTTTTCGGCCCACTCTTCAAGGCAAGCGCGTTCCATCATCTGGATGAGGCGGAACATGTGGCGGCGGCTTTTCTTCTTCAGGCCGCGCATCCGCAAACAGACTTCGACACCTGGATAATTCAAGCCAGTTGCCCCGGCCATGCCCGCGTTCCACTGCGTCTGGATCGCGAGCCACATGCCGAAGGCTTCATCGTTCTCCGGCCACAGCCAATACTCTTCCTGCTCAAGAACCATGCCACCTTCGGGCAGCAACCCGAAAGCGGCTAACCCATCGTTCAAACTTTCAACTTCTTCCGGCTCATCATTTCCAAACTCAATTTGGCCGCGCGCCAGCAGGCGCACGACCTCGGTTAGTTTTTTGCGGTGGCCGATACCTGTTCCAGATACGCCTGCATGATCATCACTGGGATTCCCGGCTCGTTGATCATCTCGTCCAGGATCTCTTCCGAGAACGGCACTTGTGCGCCGACTTCATCGAGCACCCCTTCCCAGCCCTGGGCTACTTCGCGGATGAAGCCCTTGATTTCGCCTGTGCGGCTCTTAATGGCGCTATCGATTTCGTCCTGGCTCAACCGCTTGCAGTGCAGCTTGAAATCGAAGTGGACGGGTTTGCCTTCTTCGTCAGGCAGAGTGCCTTTCACGGCAACCGAGATCTTGTTACGCTTTACGAGTTTGAACGCCATGGCGTTATTCCTTTGAGTTGTTGGATGGTTTTGTTACAGGCAAACGATGCGCCACTCGTCGTTGCCGTTGACCGGCACCAGGCGCAGGTCGAAGCCGATCAGGCGATTGCCGTTGAGCTCCGATTTGCGTGGATTGGTCAACTGGACAGCCGGCGCAAATACGAGCACCTTGTTGCCGGTGGCGGTTCCGATGATGAAGCCGAGGCTTTGCGTTTCGTTCGCTTCCACCTTGTCCATCAACGCAGCCTCCTGCGCTGCAGTCAGCTCCATTTCCACGGTCGCAGTCGACTGGCGATCCGAGATGTCGACCAGCTCGGTGCTCAGCATTGCACTGAAGTTCACCGTATTGCCGAAGTTCAGTTCAAGGCCGGTGCTGTTGAATACCGTGCCGCCAGTCAGGGCGCCAGCCGCATACGTGGCGCCGAGGTTGATGTCGATGACGTTGGCCCTGGTCATTGCGACCGGCTTCTTCCAAGGCGTGAACGTGCCGGTAGGATTTGCGGTAACGACGCGCCCGCCATTCAGCCCAGTCCATTCAAACCGCAACATCGGCCGCTCGCCGACTTTGGCCGACAACGTGCAGTTGCCCATCGAAGCCAACAGCTTATGCACCAGGCCGTCGTCGTAGTAGTACTGGGTCAGCGTCTTGAGACCAGTCGACGCAGGCGTGTATTCGACACGCGCTGGGGAAGTCAGACTTCCTTCGGCGGCGGCGCACCCTTGCAACAGCTGGCCCCAGGCCGGCGGCGTCGCAGCCGTGCCCGAGCCAGCCAACTCAACCGAATACGACAGCTTCACGCTCGCCGATCCGACCAGCTGCTCACTGCCGCCGAAGTAGCCGCGGATGAGCGCGCGGTCGATCGACTGGGCGTCGAGCGGGGTGATAGTGACGTCCGAGACCAGCACGGCATTGGCCGCACCAGTAGGCAGTGCGTCAGTGCCAGCGGTCGCTTCGATCTTCGCGGTCACGATGGTGTTCTTGATACGACGTGGCATCGCTTACTCCTGATGTTGTTGTGCAGCCGCTGCCGGCTGTGGGTTGTTATCAATCCATTCCCAACGGGCTTCATCGAACCGCCACGAGCCACCACCTGGTGGCATTGGGATGTCACGCACCTCGGCAGGCGCGCTTGCTTCTTTTTCGATCTTCATGATCCGTCCAAGGTGTTGTTGTAAGTACGGTGCTCTGCGGTGTAGACGATGCGAACCCAGCCGGTCTTGTTGCCGTCGACTGCAGTCTCGACCTGGACACCAGCGACGGTGAGATCACTGACGATCCCGCCCAGCGTTGCATCTGCTGCGAGCCGCTCGTAGACGCTGGCAAGCAGCGGATCCACCGCCTGGTCGCCGTTGTCGTTCGGGTCGTTGCTGCGTGCATAGCACTCGACAGTGAGGCGGGTCGTCCAGTCAATCGGCGCACCTTGCAGCGTGCCGCCTGCCGGCATTGCTTGTTCCCACTGGACGACAATGGCTTGCTCGTCCTGGGTCGGGATCGCCGCTTGTCGCGCGCGATAGATCGCCTTGCAAACAGGCGGACTCGCCGACAGCGCCGCGATAACTGCGGTGACCACTTTGGAGAACGACGTTCTCATCGCACTTCTTCCAGCGTCAGAACGGTCAGGCCGGTGCCATCGGGAGCAACGTCGCCGATGACATAGCGCGTGACGCCAATCTCGATCTGCTTGCCGACCGGCTCGGCCATCACCGCGTTCGAAGCGATGGTGACAGTTGGGGCCGTCGTCTCCATACCAACGCCGAGCGAGGCCTCTGCTGCCGGCTTACGGAAGATGCCCGGCACCACAGCGTCCGCGATCGATACGCGAGCGTTCGCCAGGTGGTTCAGTACCTGGCTGTTGACGACCGCTTCGAGGTTGGCGAAAAGCATGGCGATCGGTTAGCGGATGGCGCCATCGAGCAGCACGTTGGCAATGCCATCGGTGCCGCTCTTCGGCGCAGTCAGCGCGCCGACCAAGGTGTTGTTGGTGGCGGTCTTGGTCACGCGGCGGGCCGTGTTATCCCAATAAGCCTTGTCGCCGATCGCGCCGGTGTCGGCGGCAACCGCGGCTAGCGCGAAGACGCCGGTGCGGCAGATCTCGACCGGCGCGCCTTGCAGCGCGTCGTTCGTGGCAACGCCGAACAGCGCACCGACCATGACGGCCTGGCCGCTGGTCAAGTTGGCCGGCGCAATGACGGTCACGGTCAGACCGGGCTGGATGAAGTTTTTCATGCTCTTGTTCCCTGTGATGGATGGCTGGTGGCGACGGCTTACTTGCCCACGCCCTGGTACAGGCCGCGGTGATCGACCGCCTTCGCCGCGAAGTCCAGGCGGCACTTCCAGGTGACGCCGTCGGTTTCGAAGCCGGTCTCGCTTTCGATGACCGGGCCTTCCGCGCCGTCCAGGTAGCAATATTCGACGGTGTCGACCTGGCTGTTGTTGCTTGCCAGGTACCAAGCGGTGTCGCTCACGCCGTCCAGGATTGGCTCGACAATCGGCTCGACCGCGGTGCGGCCGCCTGCACGGAACTCGTTCACATCGCCCTGCTTGGCAGGCACGTAGTTCGCGCTGGTCAGCTGGTATGCGTCCTGTTCGAGCGCTGCCGGCACGATCAGGAAGTTCGGCGCCAGGTTCAGCTCTTCGCCCTGCATGCCTTTCTGCAGGCGCATCGCGGTGCGGCCAGCCTTCAGGGTGCCCAGCTGCAGAGCCGAGGCGCCGCCAGTCGCCATGTTCTTGTGGTCCAGATGGAACAGTTCCTTGCCATCACCCATCATTGGATTGCCGGTCAGCTGGCTGTACACCAGACGGTTTTCCAGGCGGCTGGAGCTTGCACCAAACGCGGTCACCAAGCGTTCGAACGCACGCAGGTCGTCGTTGATGATGGCCTGGCGGGTCAGCGAGACCATCCGGCCGTAGGTGACCAGGGCATACGAGACACCCGCATCGGTCATCTTGCCGTACTGGAATTCGCCAGCTTCGTTGGTCTTGAGCAGGTCTGGTGCGCCCGACAGCTGCACGATGCTGATGTTCTTGAAGTCGGGTGCGTTCGGTGCGCGGCGCGCCCACTGGGTATAGGTGCCGAGGTTTTCGTCGTAGGCATCGCGCATGCGCTTGTTCGCGACGTTTGCGAACAGCGTCGCGAAGTCGCTGGTGCCGTGAGCGGCCGAGCGGAAGTGCAGGATTTGGGTAGCCAGGCGCATGCGGTCCATGCCGCGCGTCGACACGCCTTGCGATTCCAGGAAGTCGCGGCCCAGCTCCATGATGCTCAGGCCGCGATACTGGCGACCGTTGTCGGTCAGCTTGGTGCCGGCATGGATGCGGTGCATGATCGCTTCTTCGACACCGGCCATGCGCACCTGGTGCTCACTGCCGACCACCTGGATGCGAACGTTGTTGTGGCCGCCCCGGGCGACATCGTTGCGCGCCAGCTCGTCCAGCACGGCGCTGCGCGCCTGGTCGACCGAGTTGCCGCTGCGGATCAGGCCAGCAGCCAGGTTGCTCACATTGTGGCGCATGCACATCTCGGTGATGTCGGCAGCGCGAGTTGCCGCTTCTTGCGCTGCGCGGGTGGCAGCGTCGTCGGCAGGCGGTTGCACAGCTGGCGTCGGAGCCGGTGCTGGGGCCGGTGCTGGGTCAGCTGCCGAACGGACGGCGGCGGTAGGCGCAGGGTTCTGGGCGCCCGACTGGGTAGCGATGGTCATGTTGTCTTCCTGGTTGGATGGAACGGATTGGGCGGGCGCCCGGGTGATGAATTCGCATGGGTGGCCATTGGCCGGCGCGCTGCGCGTGCTCGCGTCGGCGTCGGCCGGCACGGTCACGAAACTGATTTCGAACGGCTGCCAACGCACTGCGCGGTACAGGTCCATGTTCACGCCGTCGGTACGGTCGATGGCGCGGGTGATCTCGAAGGTCGTGATGTTGTAGCCGAACGAAATCGAGCGGATGATGCCGGCCTTGATGTCAGCGACGATGCCTGCCATCTCTTGGCGCGTGGACAGGCGCAGCGTCGCGCGGCCTTCGCCATTGGAGATACTGCCGCGGAGCGCGATGCCGATGATCGACTGGACGCCACCCTGCATACGGTGGTTGTCGATCACCTGAACGGTGCCGGCCTCGAAGCGCGTCATGTCGACGGCTTCAGGGGTGACGGCCAACTCTTCTTCGTACGGCTTGTCGGTCCACCAGTCATAGCGGCGGACACGCGAGCCGGTCGTCCACACGACCTCGACGGTGTTGTCGGCTTCGTTGTAGGTGGTCGGAACCAGCTGCGCCTCGCGCGAAAGCGAGGGCATGTTGCGCGGATCGTTCGCCGATCGGGTTTGCGGAATAATGGTGGGCGTCGTCATGCAGACCACTCTACGGATTGCCCTGTCTCAATTCTCGGAAAACTGAGACAATTTTTCCTGAACCTATTTTTCCTCACTCACCGCATAGTAGCGACCTGCCTTGAGCTCCATTTTCTTTGCCTGCTCATGCGATACCGCCTGGCTTGGCGTTGTCGAGATTGGCTCGCTTTCATCAGGAACAACCCTCGTTGGCACACGCGGCAATTGAGTTGCGTCGATCATCAGTTATCCACTCGGGTGAAATGAATCATTCGGTAGAAGCGCTCGCCGTTTGCACAGTCAAACCGCAGCTTGCAGTAGTTGAGAGGATCAGCCGATATGTCCATGCCACCTAACTTGATAATCGCAAGTCGTCCTTGCATCTGCGGCTTGACGAGTTCTACTACCCCGATGGCGATAGCAGTCACATCGGTGACCGTGGTTCGGCTATCTGCCAGGTCGTTGCCTACATCCGCAACGTAATAGCGCTTGTCCTCAGGGTCCTTTTCCAACGACCAGCGCACGTCAACCGGGCTGAACCATAACGTCCGGTCGATCTGTTCACCGTTCGCAAGCGTGACACGGAACGTGCAAAAGTTGAGAGCACCCCGCAGTTCGTCCAACCCGCCCAGTTTCACCGGGATAAGCGTGCCCTGGATGACCGGCTGCTCGAGCGCCACCACGCCCTTGACGATTGCCTCAACCCTTGCGCCGGTGGTATCCGCCTCGGCGAAGTCGATGCTCATGTCAGCTACGTAATAACGCTCATCGTCTGGAACTTTGTCGCTCCACCATTTACCATCCCGGTAATACGGAGCGTCCGGCACCACAGAGTTCGGCCGAGTGCCGAACGGCACAACGCGCGTGCCACCGGGGAACACGACCTTGCGGCTCGCCGGAATCTTGCTGGCGTCGATGACGATCTCCACCGGCGGCTCGTTGGCCAGGGTGGTGAAGCTTGCCGACAGCGGCGCCGAGCGGTTGCCGGCGTCGTCGTAGGCGCGCACGCGCACCGGATACGTCGTCGCCGCGATCAGCGCCGAAATAGCGAATGACCGCGACAGCCCGGCATTTACGTAGCTCGTGCCACCGTTGATGCTGTACTCATAGCCCGCCACCCCGACGTCGTCTGTCGCTGCCTGAAAGGACAGCGTCGCGCCGCTCGTGGTGACGTTGGTGATGTTGATCGATCCGCTCATCACCGGCGCGGTAGTGTCTGGTGCGGCCGCAGCCTGCGTCGCCACCATTTCCGTTTCCACTGTCATCGGTAGCGGCAGCGTGCCGTTGCTGAAAACAGCACCGGTAACGCTCGGCGCTGAGCCGGACAGATACTTGACGATCGGCTCGACGAGCGTAACGCCGCACTCGATCTCGATCAGGCCAGCATTGACGCGCTGCGCTGCGATCCCGGTCAGCGTCACGTAGGTGCCGTCAGCCTGCTTGTTCTGGACGGTGAAGCCGCCCGGCGCGGCCGGGTTGAAGCCCGTGCCGTCTCGCGTGGTGACGACACAGCGCACCTTGGTGCCGGTGTAGGTAAGCGCCGCCAGCGCCGGACCGCGCACCATCTTCGGGTCTTCCCCGAGGTAGAAGGCGCGGCCGGCCTGGTGCATCGCCATCGTGCCGCAAGCGGCATAGCCGTCGAGGCTCGGCGCCAGGTGCACGTTGTCCGACGCCGACGCGAACTGCAGCGCCTGCACCTGTACCACGCCCGAATAGTTTCCGATCCTGCTTTCAGCCTGGCGCAGCCGATCGGCCTGCACTGGGTTAAGCGCCGGCCGCGGCGGCGAGCCGACCCAGATGATTTTGAGGTCCGGGTTCCCGGTCTCCGTGCGCAGGTCGTCGATCAGCTTCTGCATGTCGGCTTCGTGCGCCGCGCTCGAGGTGATCCACCCGTTGTAGGCGTCGTTCGCCCCCACGGTGATATACGCGCCGAAAATCTTGCCTTTGACAGCCGCGATCGCGCGCGCCAGGTTCTTGCGTTGCGTGCTGGTTGCGTCCAGCCAGGTGCGCAGCGTGGTGCCGGCAACGCCGTAGGCGAGCCAGAAGATCGGCTTGCCGGCCACAGTGGCCAGCTCGTCCGCCATTCGCGTCGCGGCGCCGATGCTGCTCATCGGCGACCAGGCCGGCGTGGTGCCGCTCATGACCGCGGTATCCGGCGCCACGGTAAAGCCGGTACCGCTCTTGTCGGTGAACAGGTAATCGGAGCTGGACGAGCCGCAGTTGATCCACGCATCGCCGACAAGAAGCTTGGCGGTGGAATACTGGCTTTCTGCCAGCACAGCGCTGCCATTCCTCGTGCGAGCTTGGAACCGGTGCGGGCCGCCATCTGGCACTGCGCGCGAGCCGCTGTACACAGTGGCGCCGATGCTTGCTGACTGCAGCGCAATCCAGCTCCCAGGGGTGCCGTCGGGCGCGATCATGCGCACGTCAACGGAGGTCGGCTGCGTGCCGCTTAGCGCGCCGGTGAACGTCACCATGGTGCCGGTGCCGGTTGACGGCACGACTTGCAGCGGCTCGGCATTGCTGACGGTGACTATGTCGGCGGCGGCCGGCGGTTCGCTGGCGCCCTCCCGGTAGGCAAACGTCGGCTCCGCGCTGGTGGTCGGCGTGCCGGCAAGCGTGAACGGGAAGGCGTTCGGACCGCGGTCCGTAATGTCGTCGATCCCACTCGCACGCACATACAGCAGCGGCGTGTAGCCGAGATCGAAGATTTCCTTGCCGGCCGCGAGCTGGGCGAGATCGAACTTCAAGACCGCGCGATTGACGCGCAGCATGCGCGACACCGATTGGTCGCTCTTACGGTCGGTCGTGTTGTCCACGCGCGAGCCGAACATGAAGCCACTGCCGTTCAGCTCTTTCAGGATGGCGGCGTTGGTCGTCGTCGCTTCGGTGATCACCGCGCTGTCGTCGATCGGCGCGGTGGCCAGGATCGGGCAGCTGTACAGGCTGGCCGATGGAGACTGCGTGCCGCCGCTGCGCTGGATGGCGACCAAGTGGCGCCCGCCAGTGAACTGCGTCGTACTCAGCAGCGCCGGCGCATTGGCATTGGATAGCGTATCCGCGTAGACGGCAATCCGGCTGCGCAGCGTGGTGCCTGATACGCCATCGGCGTAGAACACGACGTTGAGCGAGCCGGCCGCGCCAAACGCACCGGACGAGAACAGGTACTGCGTGAGGTTCCCAGTAACCACCCCGTCGAAGCCAACGATGAACAGGAGCAGCCAATCGCCATTCGGGAATACGAGCAGCACATGATCAGGTGTGCTGAATGACTGATTTCCAGACAAACGGTCGAACTTATACATCAGGATTCCTTGCTCGGCGCAGAACCCTCAGTGTTGCTCCCTGTCGGCATGTTGCCACGCTGCATGAACAGCATCACGTCGAGGATGCCGAGCTCGCGCAGGCGCGTAATGTCCTTGGCCAGTTCGGTGTACACCACCTCCGGTTCATAGCCACGCTGCCGTAACTTCTCGCTGAAGCTGGACAGACCGCCACCAATCTCGGCCAGGTCGGCTTTCACGTCCTGTTCCGGATTCACGTAGTCCCACTTCGGCGGGCTGAAGTCCACCGACTTGTCGAGCGTCTTGATCAGGCCGGCCAGGTACGCGTGCTCGATGAAGGCGTCATAGATCGGCACCAGCAGCTTCGGGATCAGCGTCACCCACTGCATCTGCGTCACTGAGCGGCGGAAGTCCAGCAGGCGCACGCGCGCGCTACTGTAGTTCACTTCGTTCATGTCGCCGGTCAGCAGGTGGTACGGCACACCCATGCCGGCTGCGATCAGGTGCAGCTGGAACTTGATGTACTCAACATACCCGGGCGATGCCTTCGGTTCGATGACAGTGAAGTTCATCCCTGCTGGCATGCCGACGATTGTGCCGCCGCCCAGCTCGCCCAGGTCAGCAGGACCGCCCCTGCCTTCGCCAGCGCCCGCCATTGCAGCGGGGTTCTCCATCGCTGCAGTGTCGCCGCTTGCCAGAACCGACAGCCGCGCTTCGAGGTTCTTGCGCGCCATCTCGGCATCCTCGTACAGCTGCAGGTCGCGCACGCGAGCGATCACGGGCGCCAGGCGGGTGATGCCGCGCCCTTGCCCGGGGCGGGCCGGGCCGAACAGGTGGATGATCTGGTCTGCCGGCACGCGCTGGCTCTGCGCACGGCCACGCACCGTGGCGATGTCGCCCGGATGCGAGTCCCAAAGGTAGTAGGCCGCCACGGCGCCAAGCATGTCGTACTCGATGCCGTTGACGATCTGGTTGCCGTCGAGCGTGCCCGAACGGGCGCTGTCGAGCCAGTCTATCTCCAGCAGCTGCAGTTGCAAGGGAACCCGCAAGGCATCTGTTGCACGGCGCGTGCGCTTACGCACCAGGACTTCGCCGTCCTGTTCCATCGCGTGGTAGGCAGCTTTCGTCAGGCCGAAGAAATCGAAGCGGCCGTCCGCATCGCAGACCTTGAACCAGGCGGGCAGCAGCCCGTTGATGACGTCCTTCTCGCGACCACTGGCACGCGGCGTGATACCTGTGCCGACCGTGGCAGCGACCAGTCCATCCAGGCCGGCCCAGATGTAGGGCACGTTCTGCACCAGGGCGCGCGCCTTTGCGCGAAGCGTTGCACCGTCGGCACGGTGATCGGCGTTGGCACTGGCGCCTGCACGGCGCGGGCGCCAAGGGTCACGCGGACTCGCCGCCTCGTATGCACGCTGCAGCTGGCGGCGTGCGAAGTGGCGGGCGATGCCGGCGTGGGGGTTGACGAAGCCAACGATGCGGTCGATGAAGTTGCGCATCAGTCGCCCCGGCTCGTGGTAAAGCGGAAACCGAATACGCGGGGGCCGCGGTTTTGGAGACTGCCGTTGAGCACCTGGACGACGTGCTTGCGCGCCTCCAGCATTTGCGCCGTGTTCTGGTATGTGATGCTGCGACCGTCGAACGTTACCGACGTAGCGCCGGAAGCAATTGCCTGGTCGAGTGCGTCGAGGTCTGATTGGGAGATAGCCATTCGATCACGGTATCGATATGGCTGTCTCAATTCTCGGAAAACTGAGATTTTATTTCTGGCTGCCGGTCTTGATGATCCGGTACACCGACGACCTGCTGATGCCAAGACGCCGGCCCACCGCTGTTGCGTTGCTGCCATCAAACGCCGCCATCACCTCACGCGCAATCCGATCGCGCTCTGCTTGGGAGCGCCGAGGTATGTACGTTTCAATACCGGCGAACTCCTTTCGCGCCAGCTGCTTCAGCTCCCCGGCTCTGCCTCCTAATTCCGGAAACTGAATTGCGATGAACTCGAAGATCTTATCGATCAGGTCGGAGTCATCCAGGATGGCGGCGGTCACCACTGCCTGCCGCCGGGACGGCGTGCTTGTGATTGCTGGCTCAGCTTTGATCTCGGTGTCCATGGTTCTTCTTTGGTTTGCGCTGATGGTGATGCTGCTGGTGCCAGTGCGGCTGTGACGCCGCCCTCGCCGCCCTCGCCGCCCGCAGGTTGATCTTGTTCGATTGATCCGTGATTGCTGAAAAGGTCCGGCACGGCCGGGACAACGTTTTCGCGTAGCAGCTGCCACTGGTTCGGGGTCTTCTTGTGCAAGCCGAGGTAGTACGCGCAGGCCAGGTTGTAGACCATCAAGTCACCGGCCTCGTTGCGATCGTTCTTTTTCTTTTCCCACACCCGCACCTTGCGGCCGCGCTTGTAGACCGTGACGCTGTACTCGGCGGTCAGCTGGTCGAAGTAATCGTCCGGCAAGCCTTCAGGGAAGTGCGTGGCGCCCGGGCCGTCGGCCAGGTGGTAACGGCTGGCCAGATAATCCTTCGCGGTGTCGGTACCGATCAGCCACATCTTGGCGCCGTGCGGCACGACATTACCCATCCAGTTCACGTCGACGAGCGTCGGCTTCTTGGCGAGGATCGGCTTGTCCGCGGTCGACGAGCCCTTGATCGCATAGATGTGCCGGTGCTGACGGGTACGGGTGAAGTTGTACACCTCGTTGGTATGGGCGCCACCCGAGTCAATGAACGCCGCAGCGATGCCCAGCTCGCGCCCGCCGGCATGGCGGTAACGCCCCTTGAGCAGCTCGTCCAGCTTGTCCCAGGTGGCCTGCTCGCTCGGCGATCCCCACACAATCTGGAAGTCGACGATCCAGTCTTCCATACCCTCGCCCCACGCGACGACCTTCAACTCCAGGCGATCGTTCTGCGTGTCGACCGATCCGGTCAGCACCAGGCCACCCATCGGCACCGTGCCGAGCTTGTACCCGCCGGCGCGCTCTTTCAGTTCCGATGCCTTGGTCTGTTCCTTCTTGCGCTCCCAACAGCGCGCCAGGCGCGTGTTGTAGAACACGATCATCAGCTCGTCGCTTCCCTCGTCCAGGCGGGCGCGCGCTGCGCGATACTCAAGCAGCAGCGTCTTCCACGGCACCCAGCCGTACGGCGCGAACATGCCGCTGATGACGAAGCTCTCGGTCTCACCATCACCAGGCACACCGGTCGACCAGGCGCCACGCGCGAACATCCGCCCCTTGTCGGTTTCGCGCATGAACGCGCCGCAGTCGCAGCACGGGTAAATGGCGTTGCCGGCATCGTCCTCCTGCAGGCGCTCGAACACCAGCGGCTGCTCATGACCGCAGTGCACGCAGTCGGCCAAGGCCTCGCGTCGCGTCCCTTGCCTGAACAGCCCTTCGATGATCGAGCGACCCGTGACGGTCGGCGAGCTTGGAAAGTAGCTCTTGCGGTTACGCTCGAACGTGGTCTGGCGCGCCTTGGCCAGGGCTACCGGATCGCCCTCGCCGTTGACGTTGTTGTCGGCGCGGTCGACCTCATCGAACAGCACGCGGCGCGCCGGGATCTCGGACAGGTTGGCGGCCGCGCCGGCAGTGACGATGTGCAGCGAGCCGCCGATGTATTCCTTGGTGTCGAGCGTGTTGACCGAGTCGCGCGAGCGCGGAGCGGCCACGCGCTCGCGCACCGGCAGCACCGCGCCGATGGTCTTGCTGACCCGGGCACTGGTGCGCTTCGCCAGCTTGCCGGTCGGGAGGATCCACAAGAAGTTCGCCGGCGACTGGTGGACCGAGCAGCAGAACCAGTTCAGCCCGACCTGCGTCTTGAGCATCTGCGACGCTCCCATCAGCGCGACGATCTTGCAGGGGTGATTATCGGACAGGGCGCGCATCACTTCGCGTGCGTGCGGCGTGCGGTCGGTACGGTACTTGCCCGACTCATTGGCGCCCGACTCTTTCGGGATGACCATGTGCTGGTCAGCCCACGCGTCGACCGTCATGTTCGGGTCAGGCTGCAGGGCGCGCGCGATCGCCGGACGCACGATCGCAACCGCTGGCATCAGGCCAATCATCCGGCGTGCTCCTCGAGCTGCACATCCAGGCGCTCACCGAACGCATGGGCCAGGCTTTCCAGCAGCGCGCGGTGCTCGCGATCGATCACGTCCTCGCACTCCTCGGCGGTACGCAACGGCGCCACGTCGGCGGCGATCCGGCGCGCGCAGTTCATCAGCCCGTCACGCAGTGCACGCGCTGCTTCGAACACCGCCGCGTCGACGCCGCTCTTGAGCAGGAACTGGCCGGACATCTCGGCCAGCTTGATCTCGGCAGCAGCAGCCTCCGCTGCCTCCCGGCGTGCACGGCTCGTATCGTAGCCCGGGACCTTTGCCGGCTTGACCTCGGACTCCGCACCTCCCGTACCCGCCGGGGTGGTCGGCTGCGCCTCATTTGCCAGAGAGGCAGGTCGCTGGGCGTTGGCGCGCGGGCGGGTGTGCTTCTGGTACAGGTGCGTCGCGTAGTCCGGGTCGAGCTTCCCGTCGGTCACCGGGATCCCGCACCTGGTCACCGCGTCGTACGCGGACTGGCGCGAGATGCCCACCAGCTTGGCCCACTCGGCGATGGTTGTCAGGTTTTGCGTCATATCGATTCGTTGTCAGGTCAGTTGTCAGGAAATGTTTTTGGGATCTGCTAGTGCGTTGACGAGGCCTGAATTACCCTTGGTTAGCCCCTCTCGGGAAGAACCTATAAGGGGGGGTATGGAAGTTTTTTTTGAGAAACTTTTTCCGAACCCGGCCCGAGGCACCTCTACCCGCCCCGCGGCCGGTTGAACTCGGCCTCGAAGTGGACCGGGAAGCGCGCCTCGACCGTGGCCTGGCCGACCTCATGGAAGTTCAGGCGCTTCTTGTACTCGACCGCCTGGACGAAGATCAGCACCGGCTTGATCGCTGTGCCCAGGGCGAAGCGGCGCTTGGCGTACACGCCAGGCAGCAGCCCCTTGTTCCCGTTCGGCAGCGCGAAGTACGTGACGCCCTGGCGCGCGATGGTGCGGTTCGAGCGCTGGCTGCCGGTGGCGCGCGACTCGTAGCCGCCGCCCTGCTGCAACTTCAGCTGCGACAGCATCTGGCGGATCTGGCCGCGGCGCATGTTGCCGTTGGCGTCGATGTCGGCACCCTCACCCGGCACCGCGTACCAGCCTTGCGGCATCTTGCCGTTGGCCTGCAGCATCCGCTCCATGCCTTTGTGGCCGCGTTGGCCACCGAAGATTTGCGGACCGAGGAAGCGATCGGCCTGCGTGCCTTTGCCGAACGGGTTGTCCTTGACCCATACGCGCGCCGCCAGGCTGTCTTTGGTCGCAGACTTCAGGAAGGTGCCGTTGAGGGCGTACGTCGTCGGGCGATCGAACACAGACCCCATCTCTTGCTTGATCGCGCCCTGGACATCCTTGGCGGTGCGCGTCAACGCGATGGCGGCGACGATCGGGCCGCGACGGCCCAGCTCGACGATTCGCTCCGCAGCTGCTGGAAAATCCGTTCTCAAGTTCATGCGCATCGTGTCACCCTCTGAATTTCCGGCTTTGCAGCCTATTTTTAAAACCCTGCAAGTCTGAAACCCGCATGGATACTGCTTATTGGCAGGGTATGCACACATGCAGGGTCGTTTATGATGTGGCTGTCAAAAAAAAACACATCGGCCCTACTGCATACGTTCGCGCCTACATGCGCAAAACCCGGCCAACCCTGCGTACCCTGCTAGAACCCAGCATCCATGCGGGTTTCCGGCTTGCAGGGTTTGATAACTACTCTGCGTAACCCTGCAATGCGCGGTCCGCACGGACCTTGCCCAGCTCCCGGAACTTGGCGATCTGCTCATCCAATGGGTCCGGGAAATCGGGGTTCTCAACCACGAACGTCATGCGCGTCTTCTTGTGCTTGCTGTCGACAGCGACGCTCTTCTTGGCCTTGTGCTCGCGCCCACCGATCAAGCCGGCGAACTTGCATAGCGTGAGCGGTTTCTCGCCGGCCTTGTCGCACCAGCGCTTGTAGATGATGTACAGATCTTCCGACAGGCAAGAGCAGTACGGCGCGTCCAGGAAGCCATCCTTCCAGGCCCGGTGGAAGGACATCCAGCCGGCCAGGCCGAACTCGATCACGCGCTCTTTCGCCAGCGTCATGGGCGGCTTGGTGTGCTCGTTGAAGTCGTCCAGCGGCAGGTTGAGCAGGAAGTGGTAGAACGCCTCGATGGCGCCGGCCGCGATCGCATCCTTGACCTGGTTGTAGAAGGCCGGGTCCTGCTTGCGCCGCGCCTCGATCACCATGAAGCGCCGGTCTTCGAGCTCGATCGGGATCGGCTGCGGCTCGTTGGAGAGGAACACCGAATTCATGTGGTTGCACTCGTCGCGCGCCGGCAGGTTCTTCTCGTTGATGTTCATCGTCTTGCCGGTGATCATGTACTTGAGCGTGCCGTTGTGGCTGTACTTGTCGTCGCGCGAGAGCACCTCCTCGAACAGGACGAACAGCTTCCTGCTGCGCCAGGACGTGAAGGTCGAGTCCAACTGGTGTTGACTGGCGACCGTGCCGTAGTCGCCGAACATCGGCAGCATCACGCCCTCGAAGAACAGCGACTTGCCGGTGCCCTGCTTCTCGCCAAACATCAGCAGCGCGGTCTGCATCTTGGCGCCCGGGTGCTGCAGCGGGTAGGCCAGCCAGCGCAGGATCCACTCCATGTGTTCCTCGGCCCGGTCTTCGGCGTCGCACAGCGAGGCCAGGAGCGCGAGGATCGGCTTGACCAGTTCTTCGTTTGGTACGGGCTTGAGCGGCCACCCCAGGAAGATGTTCACGCAGCTGACCAGGTCGGCCTGCTGGGTCGGATCGAACACCAGGTTGCGCGCCTCGATGGTCTTGCGCAGCGCGTGTTCTTGCCACTTACTGGTCAGCTCGGCCGTGTAGTCGGCGCGTACGGCGCCCAGCGACATGACCTGCTGGCCAATGCCGTCCCATACGGTTTCGGTGCCACGCAGCAGCGTCAGGTTGTCGAGCATCTCGCCCAGCTTGCCGCCGCTGCCATTGCCCTCGACCGCCTTGCCGCCGATGAGGGTCGGCAGGGTGTCGCGATTGATGGCGCGCCGGCCCGGATCTTTCTCCCAGTTGCTGGCCAGATCCTTGCCGACCCACGCGGTGAATGCGGATTTCTTCAGGCGTTGCTTGCGGCGGCTGTCCCACACGTCGGTGGTCGGGTAGATCAGCTGGAAGTGCGCGAGCAGCACCTCCAGCGTTGGCGCGCGCATGTCGCCCTGGATGTCTTGCGGCTCACTCGCTGGAGGCGCCTCAGGCAACGGCACATCGTCCAGGTAGGCCGGCAGATCGTCGTCAGCAGCGGCCGGGGCATCAGGCTCGGCCACCGTGAGGGCGCGGGAGCGCGCCGCCTGTATCTGTTCGCGCACCACGTCGAGCGATTCAGCCAGGTACAGGTCGTTGAAGTCACTGGCCTTGCTGTCGTCGGCACGCGCGGCGAATACTGGGGCCACGACCGAAGCGTTACCGACCGCGCGCGCAGCTGCACGTGAGCGCGAGACGCCGGCGTTTTCGAACTTGGTCAGCTGGACGCGGCGGCCTGCACGAATATCGGCTTCGATGTAGGGCGTGCCGGTCGCGTCATCGCGCCACGTCGCGCGTACCTGCATGGCGTCGCCAGATGCGGTCAGCAGCTGGTGGTCAGCGCCGTCGATTACTGGCTCCCACTTGGCGTCGAATTCCTTCTCCAGGAACTCGCGCAGGCGGGCAACCACACGCATGTCGTCGTCGGCCAGGAACAGCAGATGGGCGTCGGGGAAGTCGGCACGCAGTTGCTTTGCGACTGGGAGCAGATTGCCGGCGTTGAAGGCGACCATGACCGGCGTGTCGAACTCAGTCGCCATCCGGACCGTCTCGCACGTCGCGTAACCCTCGCCGATCTCAATCAGAGGCGTGTCGCCCGACGCCTTGCCGAGCAGGCAGCCCCCGGCGACCATGTCGATCCCGCTGCTGAAGCGCTTGTCTCCGTCCGGCTGGATCCGCTGCAGGCCGGCCAGAGTAGCACCGCCGGCGCTGTACTTGCACACCGGGACCAGCAGCACGCCGTCCTTGTCGACGCGCGTCTTCTCGCTGCCGACGCGCTTGCGCGCCAGGTAGGCCGATGGCTGGTCGCTGTCGGCGGCGGCGGTCCAATCCGCGCGTGCGCGATTGGCGGCCAGCTCGGCCTTGCGCTGCTTGCGTTCGGCTTGGGCGCGGTCGTACGCGGCCTGCTTACGCTCGGCATCGGCACGCTCTTCGGGCGAGACACCGGCCCATTCCATCTTGACCGGAATCGAGTTCGGGTTCTGGCCCTGCCAGATGCCGAAAGCGCCGGTCACGACTTCGCGCCCGGAGTTCAGCTTCAATTCGCGCAGCAGGTACCATGCCTTGCTCTTCGGTCCGAAGCGGTGTGCCTTGCCGTCGAGGACTGGATGCCCTTGCGGCAGCGCGGGCAGTCCCGCTGCTGCCATCTGTTCGATGACCTGGTCACGCGTCAGCATTTTTCACCCCCTGTGCTGCGCGCACTTGCGCCAGGCCGATTTGAAGGCGGGTCAAGATGCGAGCCTTCTCGGCCATGCTGCGCTCGGTGGAAGCGTGCGCCGCTACGCGCTGTTGCCACAGGTCGGGAATGTGTTGTTGATTTTTAGGATTCATCGGTGGTGCTTTGCATGCCGGCAACCGCAGTCGGACGGCAGTAAATCTGGAACATCAAGGCCATCAGTTCTCGCATGGTCTTGTGCATTTCCTGCGCGATGGACTCCAGGTCGGCGCGCTCGCGACGGTCGATCTCGCCGTCCTTGGTGGCGTCGGTGTAGGTAGCGGACAGGCGGCCGAGCTCGGCGTACAGCTCATGGAACTTATCGTGCAGTCCGATGCCGCCGAGACCACCGGCTTGCGGGAGCTCGAAAAATACGCCACCTGATGCTGCGGCAACTGCTTGAGCGAAGTGCGTCGTTCCCGCATACATCTGGATCAGTAGCGCCGTCTCCACACGCATGCCCGAACCCTTAACCTCGTAGACGCGCGCATGCAACTGCGACTTGGTCATCCCAAGCGTTGCAGCGGTGCCGGTCCAGCCGTGCACCTTAATCATTTCTTGGTAAGACGTTAAGAGTTCCACACTAATTCCTTCCATCGCTTGGGTATTTCAAACTCAACAATATCGGTAGGATTCATCCATCATTACCAATACAAAATTTCCCATGAGCAATCTTTTAGGTAAGCGAAAACAGCCCCGTGCCAACTTGAGCGACAGAACAAGCTCGTCAGTGCTGGTGGTGTTACCCCTGCGACGTGCTGGCCGCAGAGCCCTTGTCATCCTTACGGCGGGCGCGCTCAACACTTCCCACCGCAACCACTCGCTCGTTATGAAGTTCAAGCAAGCGATTTCCGATCAGAAGCGAAGGACGCGAACCTCGACTCCCCTTTAAAAAGGCGCTTATGGTCGGCTGACTGCAATTGACCAGCGCAGCGAGCGCCTCTTGCGTCAGTCCAGTGGCGATTAGATCGGCGGTGATTTTTTGGATGTCCATGCCGTCATTATTACATACGTATTGAAGATCCTCAATACCTTTGTAATGATGTTTCTCATTACAATCGTGATATGAAAACTTTGCAAGAGCGCTTGATTTGGGCGCGCACCCAGAAAGCAGCCCGCGACGGGGCCGACTTCACTCAACAAGACCTTGCCACGAAGGCAGGTGTAACGCAGGGCAGCATTGCGCACCTTGAGTCAGGGCGGACAAAGACGTCGCGAAGCCTTACCAAAATAGCCACTGCACTAGGAGTATCGGCTGATTGGCTTGGCGACGGCAGGGGCACCCCTTTTAGTGCCGGAGAGGTTGACGTAGCTCCCGCCTCGGATCCAGTCACTTTGCTGCCTGGGTCACTCCTAGTTGCAGACCACGGCTCAGATCATCCGTCTCGCACAAAAATCCTCAAGGTTGCAAACATCAAGCTGTCTGCTGGCGTTACCGGTTTTCAAGTCGAGTTGGACGATCAAGATGGTGGGCTATGGGAAGTCCCAACGCGTTGGCTTAAAAAAAGGAACCTTAATCCGAAGCACCTATTGGCTATCGAGATTAAAGGCGAAAGCATGGAGCCCAACCTGGTTGCTGGGGACCTTGTGATAGTAAATACGGCAGACACCACTTTGGTGAATGGAGAGGTGTATGCGGTGAATTACGAGGGGGAGCCCGTCATCAAGCGCCTGATTCGTGAGGCTGGTCAGTGGTATCTTAGCTCCGACAATCCGCTACCGAAGTACACCCGCCGCCTGTGCCGTGGTAGAGAATGTATTGTTGTCGGGAAAGTAGTTCGCCGGGAGACAGATCAAATATGATGAAAATATTTCGACTATGCCTATGTTTCACTGCTGCCGTTGCTGCATTTCCCACGCTAGCAGCCAAGCTAGAGTGTCGGGAAGAAGCCAATACGCGTAAGCATTTCTGCTACCTTCCTTCCGAACTGCGCGAGAACGTTGACCTGCGTTCGTTCCCACTGTTCACGGGTGGCCCAAAGGGTGCAGAACGAACAGGGCATCTTGCTGTAGTCAACTGCAAAGTACGGTATTTGGAGATGCGAGATCGGCAAGGCGTTGTGTTCGCTCGGCAGCTGCCCAGAAAGCAGCATATCCGCGCGCTGGTCAACGATGTATGCGCAGAAGAAAAGGTCAAACGAGATAAGTCACTCACCTGACCCGCTCAAACTAAGGCTGCAATCACGCAGCCTTTTTCACGACTATTTTTATTACTAATGTATTGAGCTAATCAAATACGTATGTAATAATGCGTTCTCTTGCATAGGGAGCGCACATGAAAATCTACCGAGTCGTCGTCCGCACTACTCACGCAGACCACCCCTGCATCATCCCAGCCGCATCGGCCGCCGAGGCGGCCGAGCGCGCTGCAACTGAGTTTGCAAACGTCCCTTGCGGCATCACCGTCAAGGGCGAGGTGTTCTGATGGCTGCCGCGTCTACTCCACTTTCAAACGGCGCCAATGAAATCGTCGATCGACTAGTTCGCGCAGCTTTCGACCGCCAACGGGATTGCCGCAGCGACGCATACAAGCAGGGTGTTCGCGCACTGCTCATCAGCCGGGCAAGCCTGTCAACGCTGATCTGCAACTACCAGCCAGGCTCGGCCGAGTTCGACGCCTTTCATGCCGGCGTCAACGAAGGCCGTGCCATCTGGCAGAACGCGCAGCGCAAGGTCGACCAATGATCTCGATCCAGTCCCTCCGCGACGCGGTCATTGGCTGCGCCAAGCAGGCGAGCAAGGATGCGCCAGCCAGTACCGATCTTCGCCTCGCTGTCTTCGTTGCGCGGCTCTCCGGCTGCATGGAGTCGCTCGGCGATCACGAGCTGGACGCCATGCTCTGGGGCCTGTTCGGCGACGACGGGCCTTCGCCGCAGCGCAACGAGCCAATGCCGCAACTGACGATCCTCAGAGCCGCGTGACATGAGCTTCATTGCCCTCTACCGCTACTACCGATTCATCGGCAAGCCACGCCTCCAGGCCGTGAGCTTAGCGCGCCGGCACCGCTGGTCCAGGAGCTGACCATGCACCGCATCTCTCCAGACCGCGCCGCCCTTGAAGTTGCGCATCGCACGCTCCGCACGGACGCGCGACTGGACGAAATGCTCGAACACCCGGCCCTCAAGATCATCTTGGAGGCCGTCGCCCGCCGGCACATGCAGCGCCGAGCGCGGATCGATGTGAAGAAGCTGCAGGCCAATGATCGAAGTGATTTTTAAGGAGACCTTGATGGTCAAGTTGGGACAGAAAGTGCGTGACGTGGTGACCGGATTCGAAGGCATCGCGACCTCGAAGGTGGAGTACATCAACGGCTGCGTCCAGTTCGGCGTGCAACCACAAGCAACCGAGGGCAAGTTCCCCGACTCGGTGTACATCGATCACCAGCGGCTGGCGATGATTTGCGAAGGTCCGAGCATGCCGTCGAGTGACACCGGCGGCGTGATGCGTGACGCCCCGCCATCGAACTACCGCGCGTAATCCACTCATAACGGACAGGCGGCGCAGCATGGCCGCCGATGACAACAAATGACTAAACCTGATTTCGTTTCCCTCAAGGTCGCCGCCGAGAAGAAGATTCACGGCGACGACGTGTCGAAGGTAACCTCGTTCGCCGTCGCCCCGCACCTCCTGGAGATCGAGGAAGGCTTTAACGCCCGCCCCCTGAACCCGGACCACGTGGCCGAGATGTCGCTGGCAATGCGCAACGGCGCCACCTTCCCGCCGCTCGAGGTGCGCGTTGACGACGGCCACATCCTGATCGTTGATGGCCACCACCGCCACGCTGCGGCGCTCAAGGCGATCGCCGAGGGCTTCGAGATCAAAGCGCTGGACTGCCGCCACTTCCGTGGCAACGACGCCGACCGCGTGGCGCACATGCTGAACAGTGCATCGGGCTTGGCGCTCACGCCGCTGCAGCTCGGCGTCCAGTACCGCAAGCTAATTGGCTTCGGCTGGACCGAGCCGCAGATCGCGAACCGCCGAGGCAAGTCCGTACAGCACGTCAAGGACATGATCCAGCTGGCCGAGGCAAACAGCGACGTGCACCAGGCGGTGAACGCTGGGGAGATCTCGGGTACCGCCGCGCTCAAGATGGTCAAGCGGCACGGCTCAAGGGCCGGCGCGGTCATCCAGCAGGGCCTGGAGCAAGCCAAGGCCGAGGGCAAGGAGAAGGTCACGCCGAGAGCGCTTGCGCGCAGCAGCGGCCCGCGCAAGCCGGCGGACAAATTCATCGTGGCCTGGCTCATTGCGAATGCGCAGCCGCAGGGATGGCCGTTTCCAGGCGAGACGCATCGCACCTACACGATGAAGTTCCAAGTACCAAACGAGGTCGCCCACAGCGACGACCTGCACACGCTGCTCGCGAATGCGGCTTCGTATAACACCACCACCTGAAAGGACCACCATGAACCGCAAGACCATTGGCCCCGGCTCGCCTGTCAAGTTCGACAGCGAAGCCGGCCCGCAGCAAGGCACCGTCGCCGAGATCCTCACGGACATCGGTAACGGCGCTCGCATCGCCTTCGTGCGCGTCACCGGCACTCTCGACGGCGCGCCCTGGCGCGTCCCTGTCAACGACCTGCAGCACGCGGAGGCGGCATGAGCACCAAGGCATTCGCCATCTTCCTCCAGGACCTGCGCGACGGCCGCGCACACGCCGAGCTGTCCACCACGCTGGCCGAGGTGCTTGCCGCCGTCAAGGAAACCGGCAAGGCCGGAGAGATCACCTTGAAGCTCAAGGTGAAGCCCGCCGGCCGCGGTTCCGATGTGGACAAGGTCACGATCACCGACACCGTCGCGGTGAAGCTGCCGAAGCCCGAGCGCGGCGAGGACTTCTACTGGCTCACCGACGACAACAACCTGTCGCGCAATCACCCGCGTCAGCACTCGCTCGAACTGCGCGAGGCCACCCCATCCCAACCACAGACCTTCAAGGAAGCCTGAACGTGAACGACGACCAGAACAATACGACCGGCATCGCCGGCGCCACCATCGCCAGCACCATCGAGCAAACCCACTTCGACGCCAGCACGATCGCGAAGATCGGCGCCCTGTCGCTGGCAGCCAGCGCGATCCAAGAGGTCAACGGCACCACGCACTTGGTGATCCCGGAAGGCTTCAAGCACATCGACCTGACCGCCGCGCTGGAAAAGGCCGGCGAATATCCCAAGCGCAAGACCGGCACCGTGCAGCTGGGTGACCTGTCGAGCTTCAACGTCTACGTCGCCGACCAGGGCGAGTCGTACGACACCTACATCTACGCGGACCCCGATGCACGAACGCTGACGGCTGTCCTGAACGAGCACGACAAGGATGACGACTGCGCCGGCTGGCGCGACTTCCGCGCCGTGTACAAGGCCGATCTGAGCCGCGAGTTCACGAACTGGCTGCAGTACAACAAGAAGCCGATGGAGCAGGAAGACTTCGCCATCTTCCTGGAAGACAACATCGCCGACGTGGTCGAGCCCTCTGGCGAGACGCTGCTGCAGGTGGCCCTGACGCTCCAGGCCAAAACCGAAGTGAACTTCAGCAGCCACAAGCGCCTGGACAATGGCCAAGTCCAGTTCGCGTACAGCGAGACCGTTGACGCACGCGCCGGCACCGGATCGATCGAGATCCCGCGCGAGTTCACCATCGGCCTGCGCTTGTTCAAGAACGGCGACGGCTACAAGATCCGCGCCCGTCTGAAGTATCGCCTCGGCGGCGGCAAGCTCAAGTTCTGGTACGAACTGGACCGCGCCGACAACGCGATCGAGGACGCCTTCCAGGCATACGTCGACCAAGCCCGCGAGAACGGCTTCACCGTCCTCATCGGCAAGCCGTAAGCGACGAGGCCGCCATGCCGAGATTTCACCGCCCCACCACGTTCCAGGCCAAGGCCAACGTCCCGATGGTGACCGAGACCCGCGATCGGCTTGCAACTGAGATCCGCCTGGCGGCCGAGGTGCTGGCCGCGCGCCCCAGCGTCGACGCGTACAACACGATGTCGAAGATGCTGGCCGCGCTGAGCCGCGCAGGCATGCGGCAGCAGCTGCTCGAACCCGGCACCGTCCTAATGAATCGCATCTGCGATCGCTACGAGGCAAACGCGAAGATCACCGTGGAGTGCGAGGAGGCCGCAGGCCTGCGCCAGGTGGCCGCCAATGTCGACGCGGCGCTGCATCGCTTGCCGCTGCAGCGTTTCAATCGGGCCGTGGCCGAGGTAGAAGCGTTCTTCGCTGTCACGGACATTGAATCGAATGAAGGAAAAGCAGCATGAGTAGCTGGGGAACCCCGAGCCGAATCAGCTCCGACCTGTATCGCGAGCGCACGGCAGCAACACCGCCCGTCTCGCTTCGCCGTCGCCGGTGCGCATGTGGCAAGGTCGTCACGGCCAAGCAGCTGACGCAGTACGGCGCCTGTGCCACGTGCGTGCGCACCGCGGTTGCCCAGATCAAGGAGGCGGCATGACCGGCCCGGTACCAGGCGAACAAGACCAGCCGAACGATCCAGAGCGGTACAGGCATCACATGCTCCTGCTCAAATCCATGCACTGCTGCCGGCCCGTTGTACATGAAGGCTTGAACCAATTCATCACGTGCTTGACTGCGAATCGCGACGGCGGCCGGATCTCGATGACTGTCTACCTGGCCGGCAAACGTGATGGCTTAGACAGCAGCGAGATCCAGATCAAACATTTGAACACCGAAAGGACACCAGCATGACCAACTTGACACTGCAGGCTCTACGCAGCCTGGTGGCGGACGATGCTTTTGCCAGCTCCTACCAGTCGATGGCACATTATCGCGGCGCGCTGTTGCGGCACTTCGATAGCCTGACCGCCAGTGTGAACGGCGCACTACCGCCATGCCCCCACTGCAACCAGGTATGGCATACGGAGAACTGCCCTGTCGCTACCCAGCCAGTAACAACGCTAACCGATTGGAAGGCTGCGCACGCCGACATGGTGAAACGCAACGCACTGTTGCGTGAACGGGAAGACTTGCCAGTCGATCGCATTCCGGCACACGCTGAACTGGTGCGCCTGCAGGAGGAAAACGCCACCCTACGCGCTACCCAGCTCAACGGCGGCCAAGGAGAGGACGCATGAATACCGCTATCAATGCAGGAGGCTCGCCTATGTATCACGACAACGACCTGATCGCACGGCTGGCGACCGAGCTGGCAAAGCAGCTCAAGCCCGCGCTGCCAATCGAAATCGACTTGTGGGATATCGCCACCATCGCGACGTACCTTAAGCGGAGCGAGTCAGTCGTGCGCGAGCGCATGGCCTGCTTGCCCGACTTCCCCAAGGCGATTCGGCTACCGTCGACCCGTTCAGCAAGAGGGCAGGCACTCTACCGTGCGAAGGAGATCGTCAACTGGACAGCGCGTTATCAGGATAAAAATTGAGTTGTTGTATGATCAGAGTTAAAGGCGTAGTGTGCCTCAACTGTATTACAACAGTAACATTTGATAACTTCCCTTTCAGGAATTTGCACGCCATAATACCAGCCTAACGCGCTCCAAGTTTCCCTACAGAAACAACATACATGTGGTCGGAATGTCCGATGCAGTTACATTTCGATAGCTTTTGTTGTAAATTTTGCTCTAGCATATCGATGCTTATTAGATAACAAATATGTTGAGACCGGAGCAAAAATTGTCGACACAACCTAACGCGATTGAGGCGTGTGCAAAGCATTACGCGGACCAAGAAACAGATGTGATTTTTTATGCTGGACAAATCACACGAGCGGGTTATGAACGCTTTTGTCAAACGTTGTCCAAGAAGACTGGCAAAAGGCTGCTGCTTGTTCTAAGCACAGTTGGTGGGGATCCAAATGCTGGCTACCGCATTGCGCGAGCTGCAATTCATCACTACGAGCCCGAAAATTTTTCGATTGTAATTCCTAGATATTGCAAGAGTGCGGGTACGCTCATATGTATAGGAGCGACGCGTCTTGTGATGGCGAACCAAGCGGAGCTTGGCCCTCTGGATATCCAGTTGCGCAAGGAAGGAGAGCTTTTCCAACAGAGCTCTGGCTTAGACATTTTGCGCGGTATGACGCACCTTCAGCAACAAGCACTGAGCACTTTCAGTGAGTACTTGTTAGACATCAATGCAGGAAGTGGCCTTAGCACCAAGATAGCTTCAGAAATCGCTAGCAACCTTGTTATTGGTTTGTACCAGCCATTGTTCGCACAGGTGGACCCTGTGAAGCTTGGTGAGATGAGTGCAGCATTAGAAATTGCTAGACGTTACGGCGAGCGCCTGGACAGCAAGGCAAAGAGCTTGAGTAACAGCAGTGCGCTCAATAATCTAATCGTCGCGTACCCTACACATGGATTTGTCATTGACCGCTCTGAAGCGCGTGACTTGTTCAAAAATGTTGTAGCGCCTGACCAGAACGAAAAAATTCTTTGCCATCTCGTGCGAGACGGCACGATGAGCCCTGATTCGTCGAACCCTGCCGTATTCGACTTTATAGAAACCTGTACACCAGTAGCACCTACGATTACCCCCGAGGAGAACCCAGATGAGCAACCTCTTGCAGATCAGAAACCAGAAGGATCAGACCCAGCCGATGTTCCGCAGCAACTCGGAGATGACGGCGGAACTGCGCAAGTCAATGACCAGCAACACGATGCTGGCGGAAGCAACCAAGGCGATGCGAGAGCAGATGAAGGCCCTGCGGCTGGTTAAGTAAGATGATTTTTAACAAGAAGGCCCGCCTCTAGCGGGCTTTTTTAATGCTCAGCAGAATTAGGCTAGTTACGCCGCTTTTACGCACCTCTCGTGTAACTCCATGATTTTTATACTCCATCGATTCCGGCCGGAGGCACCACCCACTAGCACCAACATTGACCCGCATGCTGCAACGGCATCGCGGGTTTTTTGTTGCTTCTGCACTCAAGCGTTTCACGAAAGCGCCGTTATACACTCCATAAAA
>Ga0265797_10002387_pt1 | contig 31662 bp, 31 predicted proteins | sample P2T30metagenome_FD_192433 | JGI IMG/M metagenome (GOLD analysis project Ga0265797, IMG submission 192433) | Plant litter microbial communities from East Loma Ridge, Irvine, California - P2 T30 | ecosystem: Environmental > Terrestrial > Plant litter > Unclassified | place: USA: California... | reverse complement strand
CGCGCTCGAGGTTCATCGCCAGACCGAAGGTGTTGCCCGGGAATTCCAGCATCTCGCCCTGCATCACGTCCGACAGACCATGGATGCGGCAGATACCGTCGGCGACGGAAATCACCGTGCCTTGGTTGCGAACATCAGCCGAACCTTCGAGGCCCTGGATGAGGCTCTTGATCAGTTCGCTGATTTCAGATGAATTAAGTTGCATGAGTGCTAACTCCTAATAGTTTCTTGATGCGTAGGGCAAGGGCGGGACGCGGCGATGGTGCCGAGGATGCCGATGGTCAGGCGACCAGCGCAGCATGCATCTGCTGCAGCTTGGCGCGGACCGAGGTATCCAGCACTTCATCACCGACATGCACGCGCACGCCACCGATCAGCGAGGGATCGACTTCGACCGTGGCATTCAGCTTGCGGCCAAATTTCTTTTCCAGCGTGGCGACCAGCGGATCGACCTGGTCGGCCGACAGCGGGAAGGCGCTGTAGACGACCGCGTCGGCAGCACCCTGGTATGCGTTTTTCAGCACGGTGAACTGGGTGCCGATTTCCGGCAGCAGCGCAATACGGCCATTCTCGGACAGCATCGCGATGAAGTTGGTCGCTTCAGGGCTCAACGGCGACTTGACCAGCGACGCAATCGTCTCGGCCAGCTGGGCCGACGTGACGTTCGGATTGCCGGCGAAAGCCTGCAGGTCCGGGTTGGCACCGATCTGCGCCAGTTCCGCGACGATGGCCGACATGGCGTTCATGTCGCCGTTCTGGGCGACACGGAACAGCGCTTCGGCGTAAGGACGGGCGACGGTTGCGAGTTCAGCCATGATCAGAGCTCGGTCGACAGTTGCGACAGCAGGTCGGCGTGGGCCGCTGCGTTCACTTCACGCTTCAGGATCTGCTCGGCGCCTTTGACGGCGAGGGCAGCGACCTGGGCACGCAGTTCGTCGCGCGCGCGGGTAACCTGTTGCTCGGCATCGGCCTTGGCGCCTGCAATGATACGGGCAGCTTCGACGCCGGCGGTCTGCTTGGCCTCGTCGATGATCGCCAGGGCACGCTTTTCGGCGTCGGCGATGCGCTTGGCGCTTTCGTCACGGGTCGATGCCAGTTCGGCGGCGATGCGCTTTTCAGCGGCAGCCATTTCTGCCTTGCCGCGGTCAGCTGCGGCCAGGCCATTCGCGATCCTCTCAGCGCGCTCGTCGAGCGCTTTCATCACCGGCGGCCACACGAATTTCATCGTGACGAACACCAGGATGAAGAAGACTACGAACTGAACAATCAAAGTTGAGTTCAAGTTCACGGTAGATTCCTTCTTACAAAAACGGATGCCGAACCGGTCAGGTTCGGCGCTTCAGATCATCGTCTTGAGAATCTATTAGCTGGTGAACGGCTTGCCGAACACGAACAGCATGGCGATACCGACACCGATCAGGAATGCCGCGTCGATCAGGCCGGCCAGCAGGAACATCTTGGTCTGCAGGGTGTTCATCAGTTCAGGCTGACGTGCCGAAGCTTCCAGGTATTTACCGCCCATCAGTGCGATACCGATACATGCGCCGAAAGCACCCAGGCCGATGATCAGACCGCAAGCCAGTGCAACGAAAGAAACGTCAGTCATGAGAAATACTCCAAAAAGTTAAAAATTTAAAAAGACTAGAGAATTACAACTTCTTTACTACCACTATCTTGTTCGTTCTTGCGATCGCGTCGGTCAGTGGCTCTCGTGGGCCTGACCGATATACACCAGCGTCAGCATCATGAAGATGAATGCCTGGAGGAGCACGATCAGGATGTGGAAGATTGCCCAGATCGAACCGGCAATCACATGTCCGACGATGCCGAACGGGGTTGCCAAGGCGCCGAGCAGCGCAATCAACAGGAACAACAGCTCGCCGGCATACATGTTGCCGAACAGTCGCATACCGAGCGACACGGTGCGGGCTGCATATTCGATCAGGTTCAACAGGAAGTTGAACGGCGCCATATAGATACCGAAAGGCGCGGCAAACAGTTCGTGGATCCAGCCGCCGAGGCCCTTGATTTTCACGTTGTAATACAGGACCACGGCCAGCACGCCCAGTGCCATGCCCAGCGGACCATTCAGGTCGGCGGTCGGCACGATGCGGAAGTGCATTTCGCCGAAGCCCAGGTGACCGAGGATCCAGGCAAACAAATCGACCGGCAGGAAGTCCAGGCAGTTCATCAGGAACACCCAGATGAAGACCGTCAGCGCCAGCGGCGCGATGTAGCTGCGGTCGCCGTGGATGATCGACTTCGACTGGTCTTCGACCATCTCGACCACGGCTTCGATGGCGCCCTGGAAGCGGCCCGGCACGCCCGAGGTGGCGCGGCGGGTGCCGAGCCACAGGACGAACACACCGATCACGCCCATCAGGATCGACCAGAACACCGTGTCATAATTGATGACGTGGAAATCGACGATGAAGCCTTGGTGGATATTGGTCAGGTGACCAAGGTGGTGCTGGATGTACTCTCCGGCGGTGGGCGCATGCGCCGCCGCGGTTTCTACCGTTGGACTCGTCATTGTCAGTGCCTAAATAATAAAATAATGTAACTTTTAAGCGCCACGATGAACCCGCACAAGAGTGCCAGCCAGTTCAGATCGTGATACAGCCGCGCCACGGCGATCAGCAGCGCGAGCGTCAAAGCAATCTTTACAAATTCCCAGATAAAAAATGTGGCGGGGTTGGCGCCGCCTGCTTTTTGCGCACTCGCGAACAGGCGAAAAGCCATGATGCCATTGGGTACGACACAACACATTCCGCCAAATACTGCCGACAACATCGCACTCCACCCACCGAGCAATCCGGCAATGACGCCGGTGACCAGTGTTGCCAACATTTGCAGGGAGACCAGGCGCAGCATTGTTATTGTTCTTTCGCGCCAGCGGTGTGGAACCGAGTTACGGTATGGTAATTACATGAATCAGCGGGATTATAAGGGTTTATAAGAGCTACAGTCAAACTGTTCCGTCCGAGCGTGCACCAGGAAGGAATGGTAAAACGGCAAAGAAAATCGCAGGAAAAACCGGAACTTCTCTACGAAATTCGGTCTTTTCGCAACATCGCCAACAATCCGGGTGCAGGCACGCTGCATACATACGAGGTGTTGTTTCTGCGCCATGCTTGTGCACAAGTCCAGCTTTATGCACAGGCATGGCGCACGGCCTGGCGGCCGCTCAAACGCGTCAGGCGCGCAGGCGGGCCAGCACGCTGTCCAGGATGTCGAGGTCGGCGAAGTCGATGATCATCTGGCCCCTGCCCTTGTTGCCCATCTTGAACACCACCGGCGTCGCCAGGCGGTCCGACAGTTCTTCTTCCAGGCGTGCGAGGTCGCCCGACTTTTCCTTCTGGCGCGCGGCGGCCAGCGGTGCGTTCTGTTCTTCCAGCGCGCGCGCCACCAGTTTTTCGGTTTCGCGCACCGACAGGCGTTTGGCGATCACCTGGTTGGCCAGCCCGATCTGGCTGGCATTATCGACCGCCAGCAGCGCACGCGCGTGGCCCATGTCGATGTCGCCCGCCATCAGCATGGTCTGCACCGGCGCGGCCAGGTTCACCAGGCGCAGCAGATTCGAGACCGCGCTGCGCGAGCGGCCCACCGCGTGCGCCGCCTGCTCGTGGGTAAAATCGAATTCCGAGATCAGGCGCGCGATGCCCTGCGCTTCTTCCAGCGGATTCAGGTCTTCGCGCTGGATGTTCTCGATCAGCGCCATCGCGGCGGCGTTCTGGTCGTCGACTTCGCGCACCAGCACCGGGATCTCGTCCAGCCCGGCCAATTGCGCCGCACGGAAGCGGCGTTCGCCGGCGATGATTTCGTAGCGCACGGTCCCGCTGGTCGCTGCCGATGCGTCGATCGGACGGACCAGCACCGGCTGCATGATGCCCTGGCTCTTGATCGACGCCGCCAGTTCGGCCAGCGAGCCGTCGTCCATGCGCGTGCGCGGCTGGTATTTGCCGGCCTGGATCTGGGTCACGTTCAGGACCGAGGGTGGATTGCCGGACGTGGCCGGTGCGTCGTCGGACAGGCCGCCGCCGAGCAAGGCATCGAGACCGCGGCCGAGACCCTTGAGTTTTTTGGTTGCCATGATGTGGGTTCCGTTCAGCTCGCTTACATTGTCTTGATGCGCTCGACCATCTCGGCGCCGAAGGCGATGTACGCCTGCGCCCCCTTCGACGACGGATCGAAGGTCACGCCCGGGATGCCGTAGGACGGCGCTTCCGCCAGACGCACGTTGCGCGGGATGATGGTCTTGAAGACCTTGTCGCCGAAGTGCTGCTCGAGCTGGTTCGAGACCTGCTGCGACAGCGTCATGCGCGGATCGAACATCACGCGCAGCAGGCCGATGATCTTCAGATCGTGGTTCAGGTTGGCGTGCACCTTCTTGATGGTGTTCACCAGGTCCGACAAACCTTCGAGCGCGTAGTACTCGCACTGCATCGGGATGATGACGCCATGCGCCGACACCAGCCCGTTCAGGGTCAGCATCGACAGCGCCGGCGGGCAATCGATCAGGATGAAATCGTAGTCGGCATCGACCTGGGCCAGCGCCTCTTTCAATCGCCGCTCGCGATTCGCCAGTTCCACCATCTCGACTTCGGCGCCGGCCAGCTCGCGGTTGGCGGGCAGCACGTCGAAGCGCCCTGCTTCGCTGCGCAGGCGCGCACCCGCGACATCGGCTTCACCCAGCAGCACCTCGTAGATCGAAGACTCGAGCCCCGCCTTGTTGATACCGGCGCCCATGGTGGCGTTGCCCTGCGGGTCGAGGTCGACCAGCAGCACGCGCTGGTCCAGCTTGGCGAGACCGGCCGAGAGGTTGACGCTGGTGGTCGTCTTGCCCACCCCGCCCTTCTGGTTTGCTACGCAAAAAATTTTCGCCATGTATGCTCTTTACATCTATACCGTTCATACCGTTAAAACGATTTATATGGTTTGTATTGTTTTAATGGTATAAACGATTTATATTGTTTATTGTGTTAAGTGAATTACGCCCGAATGCGCTCGTTCAGTTTCGTTCGATTCAGTTTCGTTCGATATAGACGAGGTGGCGTTCCGCGCCCAGCCTGGGCACCTGCAAGGGCTCCACTTTCGTTACCTTCCATTCCTGCGGAACCCGCTCCTGCTCATCCTTGGGCGCCGTGCCTTTCAGGGCGATGTACCTGCCCCCGTCCGCCAGCAGGTGCGAAGACCAGTTGACGAAATCGGACAGGTCCGCAAATGCGCGCGAGGTGATGACGTCGAATTTGCCGCCGGTTTTTTCGTCCGCCTGCAGCTGCTGTACCTGCATCGTGTACACGCTGACGTTGGCGAGACCCAGTTCCGCTTTCACCTGGTTCAAAAAGGCGGTTTTTTTGTGCACGGTGTCGATCATCGACACCTTCATGTCGGGTCTCATGATGCCCAGCACGATACCGGGCAGGCCGCCGCCGGCACCGACGTCGAGGACGTTCAGCGCGTCCTTGAATGCCGGCACCGCCGCCAGCGAGTCCAATAAATGGTGGGTCACCATCTGCACCGGATCGCGCAGCGACGTCAGGTTGTAGACCGAGTTCCACTTGAACATCAGGGACAGGTAATCCATCAGCTGTTGCTGCTGGCCTGCGCTGACGTGCAAGCCCATTTCCTGGATGCCGTCGGCCAGCAGCGTATGCAGGTTTTGTCGATCGAAATTCTTCATCCCGCCACTTCCTCCGACGGTGGTGCCGCGTCCGCAGGCGCATTGGTAAAACCTTTGGCGCCGCGTTTTTTCAGGTGGACCAGCAGCAGGGAGATCGCTGCCGGGGTCACGCCGGAAATGCGCGATGCCTGGCCCAGGGTTTCCGGTCGCTGTTTATCCAGCTTCTGGCGCACTTCGATCGAGAGGGCCGTGATCTCGTGGTAGTTCAGGTTCTCGGGCAATTTCAGGTTTTCGTAGTAATCGTGGCGTTCGACTTCGCGCGCCTGGCGATCGATATAACCCGAATATTTCAGCTGGATCTCGACCTGTTCCTGCACCGCCGGATCTGCCACGCCGGGGCCGGCCAGCGCCTGCCCTTCGTTGCCCTGCAGGCTCATCAGCTTTTCATAGTCGACGCCGGGGCGTCTGAGCAGGTCGGCCAGGTTGTACTCGCGCTCGATGGCCTGACCGATCACGCGTTCGGATTCGGCGGCGGCCAGGATGCGCGGGTTGACCCAGGTCGAGCGCAGGCGTTCCAGCTCGAGGGCCACGGCTTCGCGCTTGCGCTCGAAGGCTTCCCACTGCGCAGCGCCGACCACACCGAGCTTGCGGCCGATCTCGGTCAGGCGCATGTCGGCGTTGTCTTCGCGCAGGCTGAGACGGTACTCGGCACGGCTGGTGAACATACGATAAGGCTCGGCCACGCCCTGGGTCGTGAGGTCGTCGACCAGCACACCGAGATAGGCTTCCGAGCGGCCCGGGGTCCAGGCATCATGACCCTGGGTTTGCAGCGCCGCGTTGATACCGGCCAGCATGCCCTGGGCCGCAGCTTCTTCGTAACCGGTGGTGCCGTTGATCTGGCCGGCAAAGAACAACCCGCCAATGGCCTTGGTTTCGAGCGAAGCTTTCAAACCGCGCGGGTCGAAATAATCGTATTCGATCGCATAGCCGGGACGCAAAATAAAGGCGTTTTCCAGGCCTTTCATCGAGCGCACCAGGTTCAGCTGCACGTCGAACGGCAGGCTGGTCGAGATCCCGTTCGGATAGAACTCGTTGGTGGTGAGGCCTTCCGGCTCGAGGAAGATCTGGTGCGACTCCTTCGAGGAGAAGCGGTGGATCTTGTCTTCGATCGATGGACAATAGCGCGGGCCGACGCCTTCGATCACGCCGGTGTACATCGGGCTGCGGTCGAGACCGGCACGGATGATGTCGTGGGTCTGGGCATTCGTGTGCGTGACCCAGCACGGCACCTGCTTGGGGTGCATGGCGGCGTTGCCCATGTACGAAAACACCGGGACCGGATCGAGGTCGCCCGGCTGTTCGCTCATCTGCGAAAAGTCGATGCTGCGGCCATCGATGCGCGGCGGCGTGCCGGTTTTCAGGCGGCCCTGCGGCAGTTTCAATTCTTTCAGACGCGCCGACAGGGACAGCGCAGTCGGGTCGCCGGCGCGGCCGGCTGCATAGTTTTGCAGGCCGACGTGCACCTTACCGTCGAGGAAAGTGCCGGCGGTCAGCACCACGGCACGGGCGCGGAACTGCAGGCCGATCTGGGTGGTGGCGCCGACCACGCGTTCGCCTTCGACGATCAAGTCGTCGACTGCCTGCTGGAACAGCCACAGGTTAGTCTGGTTTTCCAGGCGCGAACGGATCGCGTGTTTGTACAGGATGCGGTCGGCCTGGGCGCGGGTGGCGCGCACCGCCGGACCTTTCGAGGAATTCAGGATGCGGAACTGGATGCCGGCTTCGTCGGTGGCGATCGCCATCGCGCCGCCCATGGCGTCGACTTCCTTGACCAGATGGCCCTTGCCGATGCCGCCAATGGACGGGTTGCAGGACATCGCACCCAGGGTTTCGATATTGTGAGTAAGCAACAGGGTCTTTTGCCCCATGCGCGCAGACGCAAGTGCCGCTTCGGTGCCGGCATGGCCGCCGCCCACGACGATCACGTCGAATTCTGTCGGAAATAGCATGATGGATTGTGCTGCAAGGAGGAGTTGCGGGAGTTAAGGGGCGATTATAGATTCTTTTTTCGGTCGGGCTTCGGGATGGGCTCGAAAACGACAGATTTTGTTTCACGTGAAACCAAAAGCTCGATGGACACAGCTAGACAAATCTGGGCAAGCACCGGATAGTAAAGGCTACCGTTCAGCCTAGGATTTCACTCCATGCGACGTTTCACGATCCTGTTTGTCATCCTGTGTGCGCCCGTGGTTCAGTACGCAACCGCGGCGGATAGCCTGCCTCAGGTCCAGTTCAACTACAAGGACTGGGAAATTGCCTGCGACAATACCCGGACCTGTCGCGCAGCCGGGTACCAGACCGAAGACGTGGTCCCCAACGCCAGCGTGCTGTTGACCCGCCAGGCGGGACCGAACCAGCCTGTCATCGCCGAACTACAGCTGGCACAGACCGAGGACGACAGCGCCACGCCGGCGGCGCTGCAGATGAGCATCGGCAAAAGGGCACTCGGCACCATCAAGATGGACCGCGAGAATCGCCTCGGCAAACTGTCGCCCGACCAAACGACTGCGCTGCTGAACGCTTTACCGAACAACGAGCCGATTGCATGGAGCGCCGGTAAAGTCAGATGGGGGATATCGAAGATGGGTGCGAACGCGGTGTTACTCAAGATGGACGAGTTCCAGGGAAGACTCGGTACACCAGCGGCCTTGATCCGCAAAGGCAATCAACCGGAGACGTCGGTCTTGCCCGCCCTGCCCCGCCCCATCGTCATCAGCCCACACATCAAGCCGGGTTTGCCGGCGCCCAAGCTAGCCACCGCCCAGACACGGAGCCTGCTGGCCGAACTGCGCAAGTCGATCAAGGAAGGTGAGTGTGACGGACTCACGCCCGAATCGGGTGAAGCGCCGGCGCTCGCACTGGAAGCCTTGTCCGACAAGGCCATGCTGGTGTCGACCGAATGCTGGCGCGGCGCCTACAACACCGGCAATGGCTACTGGGTCACGAACCGCAGCGCGCCGTTTGCGCCGCGTTTCATTACGGCCGATGCCGACCAGCACGAGGATGGCGTACTGAGTTCATTCCAGAAAGGACGGGGTATCGGCGATTGTATCGGCAGCGAAACGTGGACCTGGGATGGGCGCACCTTTATCCATACCTCGGCCACGACCACCGGCATGTGCCGCCAGTTCGCGGCCGGCGGCGCCTGGGATTTTCCGACCTTGGTGACAGAGGTGCGACGTACTCCTTAGAAGCTTATCGCGTCAAGGCTGTTTCACGTGAAACAATCAGAAGCCCAGATGCATGAATGTGTCATAAGCCGTCTTTACGATCAACACTGACACGACCACCAGGAACAGCTTGCGCACGAAGCCGCTGCCGTGCTTCAGCGCCAGGCGCGTACCGATCAGCGAGCCGCCGATCTGGCACACAGCCATCACCGCGGCCAGTTTCCAGATCAGGTGGCCGCTGTAGCCGAACCAGAGCAAGGCCGACACATTGCAGGCGACGTTGACCACCTTGGCCGCTGCCGAGGCGCCAAGAAAATCGAAACCGAAAAAGCGCACGAACAGGAACAGCAGGAAGCTGCCGGTGCCGGGACCGAAGAAACCGTCATAAAAACCGATGGCGGCGCCGACACCCATTGCCAGCCAGCGCTCCTTCATGCCGCTGTGCAGTGGTGCGTGGGTCGAGCCGAAGTCTTTTTTCTTGAAGGTGTAGACGGCCACCGCCAGCAGGATCAGCGGCAGCAGGCTGCGCACGAAGTCGCCGGGCACGCGCGTGACGGCAAAGGCGCCGACACAGGCAAACAGGAAAGCTGTCACCGCGGCCGGGGCCGCCGTGCTCCAGGCGACATTCACGCGCCGCGTGTACTTGGCCGCCGCGACCACGGTGCCGCACATCGATGCCAGCTTGTTTGTGCCGAGCAGCGTGGCCGGCACTTCTTTGGGGAACACGGCGAAGATCGCCGGGATCTGGATCAGGCCGCCGCCACCGACGACAGCATCGACGAGACCGGCAAGAAAGGCCGCGCAGGCCAGCAAGGTGAAATCGAACATGGGAGACGGGCGTAGGGAAAGCCGATATTTTACGGCAAGCAAACATCGCCGCCGGAAGCCGGCGCACCTGCCCGGTTGTGACCAGCCCTCGGCCGCCGGCCGGCGGCGCCGCTCCGAAGCACCGCGCCACGCCGCCCCACTGCACCGCCGCACGACATCTGCGCACTACAGCGCCGCATGACATCTGCGCATGACGTCTGATTACCTGGAACTACGCCGCCGCCGCCGAATGCGAATCGCTGCCCAGAAAGTCGAGCAGCAGGCGGTTGACCTGGGCATGCGCCGTCAGCTGCAGCCAGTGATCGGCATCATGGATGCGTTCGAAGCGGAACTCGGCATCGACATAACGGGCCGAGTCGCGCATCTGCTTTTCGCCGAGCGCCGGATCGCCATCGCTCCAGATGCCCATCACCGGTACCCGCACCCGCGGATAAGATTTGGGCAGCGCCAGCCCGACATTCGCGCGGTAATAGTTGAGCGCGGCGCTCAAGCGGCCCGGCGCCGACAAGTCGCGCTTCCAGTGGTCGGCTTGACCCGGCTCACCGGTGAACTGGCGCATCATGAACCAGTCACCGGCGCGCAGCATCTGTTCGGCGATGCCGGGCAAGATAAAACCGAGCACATAGGTCATGCGCAAGTGCTGGACGATGCCGGCGCGGGCGATGGCCGACGGGTGGCCGGTCGACAGCGCCACCAGGCGTTCGATGCGCTGCGGTGCCAGCGCCGCCAGTTGCCAGCCGATCAGGCCGCCCCAGTCGTGGCCGACCAGGCGGACCTTCTCGATCTTGAGCGCATCCAGCAAACCGAGCACGTCGCCGCGCAGCTTTTCCAGCGTGTAGTCATGCACACCGCCCGGCGCATCGCTGCGGCCGTAACCGCGCAAATCCGGCGCCAGCACGCGGTAGCCGGCAGCGGCCAGCACGCTCACCTGCTTGCGCCACACGATGTGGGTGTCGGGAAAGCCGTGCAGCAGCAGCACCGGCGGCCCCTGCCCGGTCATGGTGGTATGCATGCGGATGCCGTTCACTTCCAGCATCAGGGATTCGTCGATCACGTACGTCTCCTCGAGTAGGCATGGGCCAGTTCGCCGACGATACCGCGCCGGAACAGCAGCACGCAGGCCACGAAGATCAGCCCGGTGACGATGCCCACCGATTCGCCCAGCGATGCAAACCATTCTACATGGGTCGCCCGCGCGAGGAAGTTCCCCAGATCGCCCAGCTTGTTTTCGAGGGCGACGACGATGAAAGCGCCAAGAACCGGTCCGGCCAGCGTGCCCATGCCGCCGACCAGGGTCATCAGGATGACGAGGCCGGACATGGTCCAGTGCACGTCGGTCAGCGTCTCGAAGCCGAGCACCACCGCCTTGAGCGCACCGGCAAGCCCGGCCAGCGCGGCGGACAGGACAAAGGCCAGCAATTTATAGCGGTCGACGTCATAGCCCAGCGAAACCGCGCGCGGCTCGTTTTCCTTGATCGCGCGCAGCACCTGGCCGAAGGGAGAATGGATGGTGCGCACGATCAGCGCAAAACCGGCGGCGGCGATGACCAGCACCACGTAGTACAGGGTCAGGTCCTTGCCGAGGTCAATCAACCCCAGCAGATGGCCGCGCGGAATGCCCTGCAAGCCGTCTTCGCCGTGGGTGAGGGGTGCGCGCAGGGCCGAGAAATACACCATCTGCGCCAGCGCCAGCGTGATCATCGCAAAATAAATGCCCTGGCGGCGGATCGCCAGCGCCCCCATGACCAGCCCGAGCAGCGCCGCCGCCAGCACCCCGAGCAGGATGCCGAGCTCGAAGGGCAAGCCCAGCGTCGCCAGCGCATAGCCGCAGACATAGCCGGCACCGCCGAAAAAGGCGGCATGGCCAAAGGAGAGCAGACCGGCGTAGCCGATCAGCAAATTGAAAGCGCAGGCGAACAGGCCGAAGCACAGCAGCTTCATCAGGAACACCGGATAGCCGACAAAGGGCGCCACCAGCGCCACCATTAAAACAATGGCGTAGACGATTTTTCTGCTCATCATTTTTCCTAAGCTATTTTTCCTTGCCGAACAGGCCGGCGGGACGCAGCAGCAGCACGATCACCATCACCACGAACACCACCACTTCCGACGCTTCCGGATACCAGACCCGGGTCAGGCCCTCGATCACACCCAGTCCGAGGCCGGTCAAAATCGCACCCAGGATCGAGCCCATGCCGCCGATCACCACCACCGCAAACACGACGATGATCAAATTCGATCCCATCAGCGGCGTGACGTTGATGACCGGCGCCGCCAGCACCCCGGCCAGGCCGGCCAGTGCGACGCCGAAGCCATAGGTCAGCATCACCATGCGCGGCACGTTGACGCCGAAGGCTTCCACCAGTTTCGGGTTCTCGGTGCCGGCGCGCAGGGTGGCACCCAGGCTGGTTTTTTCGATCACGAACCAGGTCGCCAGGCAGACCGCAAGCGAGGCCAGCACCACCCAGGCGCGGTAGTTGGGCAGGATCATGAAGCCGAGGTCGGTGGCGCCGGTCAGCATCTCCGGCACGTCGAGGGTCTGGCCCGAGACACCGTAAAAGGAGCGGAACAGACCTTCCAGCAGCAGCGTAATGCCGAAGGTCAGCAGCAAACCATATAAATGATCGAGCCGGTACAGGCGGCGCAGCATCGCCCGTTCGACCAGGATGCCGAAGACACCGACTGCCAGCGGCGCCAGCACCAGCATCGCCCAGTAGTTCAGGCCGAAGCTGGTGACGCCGATGAAGGCGGCGAAGGCGCCCATCATGTACAGCGCCCCGTGCGCGAAGTTGATCACGTTGAGCAGGCCGAAGATGACGGCCAGGCCGAGCGACAGCATGGCATAAAAGGAGCCGTTGACCAGGCCCAGCAGCAGCTGGCTCAGCAGGGCCGGCAGGGGAACGCCGAAGAGTTCCATCGCCTTATTTCCACAGCGCGCACTTGGTTTCGGCCTTGGTGGTGTAGGCCTGGGCGCCCGGAATCGTGGCCACCACCTTGTAGTAATCCCAGGCGCCTTTCGATTCTTTCGGCGTTTTGACTTGCATCAGGTACATGTCGTAGACCATGCGGCCATCCGGACGGATCTCGCCGTTTTTCGCGAACATGTCGTTGATTTTGGTCTTCTTGAGCTGGGCCATGACCTTGTCGCCATCGTCGGTACCGAGCGCTTTCACCGCATTCAGGTAGTTGGTGGCCGCCGAGTAATCGGCCGCCTGCAGCATCGACGGCTGCTTCTTCATCTTGGCAAAATAACGTTTGGCCCAGGCGCGGCTGGCGTCGTTCTGGTCCCAGTACCAGCCGTCGGTGAGGTACAGGCCCTGGGTCGTGTTCAGGCCGAGGGTGTGGATATCGTTGATGAAGACCAGCAGGCCGGCCACCTTCATCTTTTTGGTCAGGCCGAATTCGTTGGCCGCCTTGACCGCGTTGATGAAGTCGCCGCCGGCATTCGCCAGGCCCAGCACCTGGGCCTTGGACCCCTGTGCCTGCAGCAGGAAGGAAGAGAAATCGGATGCCGACAAGGGATGGCGCACGCTGCCGAGCACGCTGCCGCCATTGGCCTTCACCACGTCAGTGGTGTCCTTTTCGAGCGACTGGCCGAAGGCATAGTCGGCGGTGAGGAAATACCAGGACTTGCCGCCCTGCTTCACCATCGTCGCGCCGGTGCCGCGCGCCAGCGCCACGGTGTCGTAGGCGTAGTGCACGGTGTATGGCGAGCACTGTTCGTTGGTCAATTGCGCGGTACCGGAACCGATCGCAATAAACACCTTTTTCTTTTCCCGTGCAACCTTGGCCATGGCCAGGCTGGCGCCGGAATTGGTGCCGCCGATCAGCATGTCGACGCCCTGCTGGTCGAACCATTCGCGCGCGCGGCTGGCGGCGATGTCCGGTTTATTCTGGTGGTCGGCGACCACGAACTCGATTTTCTTGCCGTTGATGGCGCCCCCCATATCGGCGATCGCCATGCGCACCGCTTCCGCCCCACCATTGCCGTCGATGTCGGAATACACGCCGGAGATATCGGTGATCATGCCGATCTTGATGGTGTCGCCCGAGATTTGCGCCTGGGCCGGCAGGGACAGGGCCGCACTGGCGGCAAGGGCGATCGCTGTGATTTTCATTCTTCGTCTCCTTGTTTGATAATCGGTGGGATGGTCAGACGCCGAGCAATTCGGTCAATGCCGGCATGCTGGCCTGCAGTTGCGAAGCCGCAATGGTGCTGACGATGCGGCCGTGTTCCATGACATAAAAGCGGTCGGCCAGCGGCGCGGCAAACCGGAAATTCTGTTCCACCATCACGATCGTGTAGCCGCGTTTTTTCAGTGTGAGGATGGTCCGCGCCAGCGCCTGCACGATCACCGGCGCCAGCCCTTCCGAGATTTCGTCGAGCAGCAGCAGGCGCGCACCGGTACGCAGGATGCGCGCCACCGCCAGCATCTGCTGCTCGCCGCCGGACAGGCGCGTGCCCTGGCTGTGGCGGCGCTCGTACAGGTTGGGGAACATCGCATAGATCTCGTCGATGCTCATGGCAACGCCATTTTGTGAACCACTCCCCTGCAGCCGGGGCGGCAGCATCAGGTTTTCCTCGGTCGACAGCGCCGAAAAAATGCCGCGCTCTTCCGGGCAATAGCCGATGCCGAGGTGGGCGATCCGGTGCGTCGGCAAGGAAATGGCCTCGACGCCATCCACCCGGATCGATCCCGAGCGGGTGCCGGTCAGGCCCATGATGGCGCGCAAGGTCGTGGTGCGGCCGGCGCCGTTGCGCCCCAAAAGGGTCACGACTTCGCCGCGCTCGACGCTGAAACTCACGTCGTGCAGGATGTGCGATTCGCCGTACCAGGCTTGCACCTGGGTCAGTTCGAGCGCGGCCGTCATTCGTGCACCCCATCCAGGGCGGCATCCGCGCTGCCCATGTAGGCTTGCATCACCTGCGGGTTGGCCGACACCTCGGCATAGCTGCCTTCGGCCAGGATGGCGCCACGCTGCAGCACCGAGATACGGTCGCAGATGCCGGACACCACATTCATGTTGTGCTCGACCATCAGCACCGTGCGGCCCTGCGCCACCTTTTTGATCAGCGCCGTCACCCGGTGCACGTCTTCATGGCCCATGCCCTGGGTCGGTTCGTCGAGCAGCATCAGTTCCGGCTCCATGCCCAGCGTAGTGGCGATCTCGAGCGCGCGCTTGCGGCCGTAGGGCAAATCGGCGGTGACGGTGTCGGCAAAGCCGGCCAGGTCGACCTCGGCCAGCAAGGCGCGGGCGCGCTCGTCGAGCACCTTGAGCGACCCTTCGCTGCGCCAGAAGTGGTAACTGGTGCCGAGCCGGCGCTGCAGGCCGACGCGCACGTTTTCCAGCACCGTCAGATGCGGGAAGACCGCCGAGATCTGGAACGAGCGCACGATACCCATGCGCGCCACCCGCGCCGGCGGCACCCGGCTGATGTCGCGGCCCTTGAACAGGATCTGGCCCGAGGTCGGCGCCAGGAAGCGCGTCAGCAAATTGAAACAGGTGGTTTTACCGGCACCGTTGGGGCCGATCAGCGCGTGGATATGGCCGCGCCGCACCTGCAGATCGACCGCGTCGACCGCGGTAAAACCCTTGAATTCCTTGCTAAGCTTGCGCGTTTCGAGAATGATGTCGGCGTCGGCCATGCCCGTCGTCTCCTTATGGTGTTGTCTCCGCTGCTGTCTGCGTGCTTGTTGCGAGTAGTAATTGCGCCGCCTTTTCGGCGATCATCAGGGTCGGTGAATTCGTGTTGCCGGACGTGATCCAGGGCATGACCGAGGCATCGACCACACGCAGTCCGGCCACGCCATTCACGCGCAGCTGGCTGTCGAGCACCGCCAGCGGATCGTTCGACGGTCCCATGCGGCAGGTGCCGACCGGATGAAAAATCGTGGTACCGATCAGGCCCGCCGCTTCGGCCAGTTCTTCCTCGGTGCGGTAATGCGGCCCCGGCTTGAACTCTTCGGGCCGGTATTTCGCCAGCGCCGGTAAGGCCACGATGCGCCGCGTCAGCGCCAGCGCGTCGGCTGCAACCTTGCGGTCGTCAAGCGTACTCAGGTAATTCGGTGTGATCTTCGGCGGAGAGTAACTGTCATTCGAGGCGATGCGGACATGGCCGCGCGAGGTCGGGCGCAGGTTGCAGACGCTGGCGGTGAACGCGGGAAAACTGTGCAGCGGGTCGCCGAATTTTTCCAGAGACAGCGGCTGCACGTGGTATTGCAGATTGGGCGTGGCCTGGGCGGCATCGGAGCGGGCAAACGCGCCCAGCTGCGAGGGCGCCATCGACATCGGCCCGCTCTGCGCCAGCAGGTATTGCAGCCCGATTTTCACCTTGCCGTACCAGGATGCTGCGCTGGTATTCAGCGAACGCGCGCCGGTGATGCGGTAGACCATGCGCAATTGCAAATGGTCTTGCAGATTGGCGCCGACGCCGGGGGCATCGACCAGCGGCCGGATGCCGTGCGCATGCAGCAGCGCCGCCGGCCCGACGCCGGACAATTGCAGGATGTGCGGCGAGCCGATGGCGCCGGCGGCCAGCAGGGTTTCGCGGCGGGCGGTGGCCGTGAACGCCCTGCCCCCACCCGTAAATTGCACGCCGCGGCACCGTTTTTGAGACCCCGGCGTATCGTCGATCAGCAGCCGCTCGACGTGGCAACCGGTCATGATAGTCAGATTCGGGCGCCGCGCCGCTGGCCTCAGAAAAGCTTTGGCCGTATTCAGGCGGATGCCGCGGCGCTGGTTGACTTCGAAATAGGCGCAGCCGGCATTATCTCCGCCATTGAAATCGTCTACCCGTGGGATGCCGTTCTCGGCCGCCGCTTCGCGGAAGGCATCCAGGATTTCCCAGGACAGGCGCTGACGCTCGACGCGCCACTCGCCGCCGCTGCCGTGGACCGCACTGGCGCCGCCATGGTGGTCTTCGCTGCGTTTAAAAACCGGCAGCACGGCGTCCCAGCGCCAGGAAGGATCGCCGGTAAAGGCGGCCCAGCGCTCGTAATCGCCGGCCTGGCCACGCATGTAGATCATGCCGTTGATCGAAGAACTACCGCCCAGCACTTTACCGCGTGGATAAATCAGGGCGCGGCCGCCCAGGCCGGGCTCGTGTTCGGTGCGGAACAGCCAGTCGGTGCGCGGATTGCCGATGCAGTAGAGATAGCCGACCGGGATGTGGATCCACAGGTAGTCATCCTTGCCGCCGGCTTCGATCAGGAGCACGCGGATGTCGGGACGGGACGTCAGGCGATTGGCCAGCAGGCAACCGGCAGTGCCGGCGCCGACGATGACGTAATCGTATTCTCCCGCCGATTCCATGCATGCGCCTCACGATCCGATGTTTCGCCAAGGGATGCTGCTCAGGTAATGCTGATTGGAACTTCGATGGGGCAAGCTTACCAGATGATCAAGGTTTACAGGCACTCAGCCGTTGTGGATAAGGGTTTGCATATCCACAGGTACCGATTGTGAGGAACATGGCATTTGTCCAGGCGCGAAAATCTTGTCCAGTTTTTCCATCAGGCACATACAAAGGCAGCCCACTAGCTTATGCGGCACGTAAACGGTTGATCTTGTGAACAAAACCCGGCTTATCCACAGAGGATGGGGGTCGTTAACTATTACCACTATTCTGTATACATGCGTTTGCTTGTAAACCTGGCGAGCCTCGTTCAAAAACGCAGGTGTGGTCGAAAAAGAACCGGCTTCGGTTAACAGCGCCATTGGCACGACCGAACCGGCTTCGATGAAACTGCCCGCAAAAAAAATCGACCGGCTTCGACCAGGCTGGCGTTTACAGCAACAACACGACGTCGAACACGCTGCCGGCATCCGGCAACGGCGGTTCAGCAAGCGCTTTCACTGCAAAACAAGGGGGTTGACCAGCAAAAACCAGCGCCGCTGTGGATAAGCCCCTGCATATCAACAGGATCGAATGTGCGGAACTGCCCTGCTTGTCCACCGCCCTTTTTTTGTCCAGTTAACGTCCTCGCCAGAAACAAGGCTTGTCCAGCCGGTTGAAACACACGTAAACCATTGACCCTGTGAAGAAAATCCCGTTTATCCACAGATGAGCAGGCGTTTACTATCACTACCAATGTATATATCTATCCAAGTTAACTAAAACAACGACGCGGTGCGCGTGGACAAGCGACTGCGGTCACGCCGCATGACTGCAAGCCTTGATTTGTCTACAGGAAGAACAAGACGCGAACCCGTCGCAGAGAACCTGGACAGGTCATTGCAAACATGAGATTGCAGACATCGACATTGCAGACTGCGCATCACAAACGGCGCATTGCAGACAGATCGATCCTGCAAAGTGGTACTGCAGACAACAAAAAGCGCATGAAAACCCATGCAGCTGTGGAGAAACGCCTGCATATCCACAGGACTGGATGTGCAAAAGCCGTTTTTTCTGGTTAACCCCGCTTTTTGTCCACGAACGGTTCAGCTTCGATACAATCCTTTTCCAGCGTTTACGAAGCAGCGTAAACCGTTGATGCTGTAGACAAATCCGGCCTTATCCACAGAAGAAGCCGCGTTTACTATCTACTACCAGTTTTTATATATATCTTTGGTTTACTAATACAAAAACCGGCAAGCAGGAAAGCAGCACGAAACGCTCGGCGTATACGCATGTAAACGTCGTTGAGGTATACCGACGTAAACATCGCTGACGACTACGCACGTAAACATCGCGATGTATACTTGCGTAAACATCAAGGACGTAAACGCCGCTGACGTAAACGTGGTTAACGTACGCATCGTTAACCTGCGTATAAGTCGTCACGTAAACATCCATCCACGCTCAGGACGATCAAAATATGCGGTTAGGTATCATCAGCGCTTTGCACGAAGAACAGCAGGGCCTCGTAGAAGCCATGCAGAGCCCCTACAAGCTCATCCATGGCATGCGCGAGGTCTGGGTCGGACAACTGTGGGAAATCGACGCTGTGTGCGTCCTATCGCGAATTGGCAAGGTTGCCGCTGCCATGACGGCGACACTGCTTGTGGAAAAGTTCGGTGTTACCCACATCCTGTTCACGGGTGTGGCCGGGAGTGCCGACAAAACCGTGGGTGTTGGCGACATCGTGGTGGCGGAATCGCTGGTGCAGCACGACATGGATGCGAGCCCCTTGTTCCCGCGTCATGAAGTGCCGTTAACCGGAATCAGCCACTTCGCTTCGGACCAGGCGATGGTGCTGCAGCTGACCCAGGCAGCCGCCAATTTCCTCGAATCGGAACTGGCGACGACCATCGATGCCGGGGAAAGGGCCGTATTCGCGCTCCAGGCGCCGCGCATCCATCGCGGCCTGATCGGTAGCGGCGACCAGTTCGTGGGCAGTAGAGCGCGTGTACAAGCCCTTGGCGAGGCATTGCCGGGTCTGCTGGCGGTGGAGATGGAAGGCGCAGCCGTTGCGCAGGTGTGTTTCGAGCTCGGGATCCCGTTCGGCGTGATCCGCACGATTTCGGATAATGCCAACGAAAACGCGGCCACCGATTTCATGCGCTTCGTGAAATCGGTGGCCGCGCGTTATGCGTTTTGTATCGTTCGCCAGTTCTGCCGGCAGTTGCAGGCCGGTAGTCGGGCCGATGCCCAGGTCACTGCTCAGGCGAGTAAACTGTCCGCCGGCACGTAGTCGTAGCCCAGGTCCCAGGCCACGGCCTGGTGCGTGATCTTGCCCTGGCAGATATTTAAACCGTTTTTCAGGTGCGGATCGTCGCGCAGTGCCTCGCGCCAGCCTTTGTTTGCCAGCGCGATCGCATGGCCGATGGTGGCGTTGTTCAGGGCAAAGGTCGAGGTCCGTGCCACCGCACCCGGCATGTTGGCCACGCAGTAGTGGACCACACCGTCGATCAGGAAGGTCGGATCGGCGTGGGTGGTCGGGTGCGAGGTCTCGAAGCAGCCGCCCTGGTCGATGGCGACGTCGACCACCACCGCCCCCTTTTTCATGCGCGACACCATCGCCCGCGTGACCAGCTTCGGCGCCGCCGCGCCCGGCACCAGTACACCGCCGATGACGAGGTCGGCCGACAGCACCGCTTCCTCGATCGCGTGCGCATTCGAATATAGGGTCGAAATGCGGTTGCCGAACACCAGGTCGAGCTGACGCAGGCGGTCGACGTTTTTATCGAGCACGGTAACGCGGGCACCGCTGCCGATCGCCATCTGCAGCGCATTGGTGCCGACCACGCCGGCGCCGATGACCACCACGTGGCCGGCCGCTACCCCCGGCACGCCGCCCAGCAGCAGGCCCATGCCGCCCTTCGATTTTTCCAGGTGACTGGCGCCGGCCTGGATCGCCATCCGCCCCGCCACCTCGCTCATCGGTGCCAGCAGCGGCAAGCCGCCATTCGGACCGGTGATGGTTTCGTAGGCGATGCAGACCGCGCCGGAGGTGATCAGCGCGGCGGCCTGCTCGGGATCCGGCGCCAGGTGCAGATAGGTGTACAAGATCTGGCCCGGACGCAGCATGGCGCACTCGCCCGGCTGCGGTTCCTTGACCTTCACGATCATGTCGGCCTGGGCGAAGATGTCGCGCGCGTCGCCGGCGATGGTGGCGCCGGCCGACTGGTAGTGCGCGTCGGCCAGGCCGATTTCGGCACCGGCACCGGCCTGCACCAGCACCTGATGGCCGCGCGCCACCAGTTCGTGCACGCTGGGCGGCGTCAGGCCGACCCGGTACTCGTGGTTTTTGATTTCTTTGGGAACGCCTACTAGCATGTCTTCCTCCAAGTTATGCGTTGCAAACTACGGGACTACAGGACTACAGAATTCGGGTTCCCGGGATGATCACACTCCCAGCGTCATCAGGCTTGCGTTACCGCCAGCCGCGGTCGTGTTGACGCACAGCGCGCGTTCCGCCACCAGGCGCCACAGCGCCACCGGTTCGCTGCCGCGGGTATCGACGATGCCGACGATGGCGCCCTGACGGGCCGCCAGCCGGCCGTGCAGCGGGGCCGCCGCACCGGCTTCCACCAGCGCCATCGCGACATCGCTGCCGTCCAGTTCGGCGTCCTGCACCACGCGCAGCTGCGCCTTGACGCCGGCCGGCAGGGTAGTGGGCAGCAGCGCGCGGCCATCGTCGAGCACCAGCGCGCGGTTGCCGGTCGCAAAGGCTGCCGCCAGCTGGTTCAGCAGGCCGGCGGTCGATGCCGCGGCGCACAGCACGTTGCCGCGCGGGACAAAGGCCAGGCGGTTACGTTCGCCGGTCGGGCCCGGGAGTTCCAGGTCGACGCCGTCCAGCGTGGTCTGCATGTAGCCGTCGGCCAGCGCAGCCAGCGTCCCCTGCGCGGTGTGCCCGTCGGCACGCGCCCAGGCCAGCAGCGCATCCAGCGCGGCATTGCTGCGGCGTTCGTGGGTGAGCAGCGGCGCCGCATCCTGTTGCAGGCGCTTCAGGTAAAGCGGGCCGCCGGCCTTGGGACCGGTGCCGGATTTGCCCTCTCCGCCGAAGGGCTGCACACCGACCACGGCGCCGACGATGTTGCGGTTCACGTAGATGTTGCCGACGTGGGCGCGTGGGGTGATGAAATCGATGGTCTCGTCGATGCGCGAATGCACGCCCAGGGTCAGGCCGTAGCCGGTGGCGTTGATGGTGTCGATTACCTGCGCCAGGTCGGCGCGGCGGTAGCGCACGATGTGCAGCACCGGACCGAAGACTTCACGCTGCAGCTCGGCCAGCGAACCGATTTCCAGCACCGTCGGTGGCACAAAGGTGCCCTGCTGCGCCAGCGCCGCCGGTAACTCCAGCGAGAAATGCTGTTTGGCATTCGCCTTCATGCGCGCGATGTGGCCCAGCAGGTTGCCCTGCGCTTCGGCATCGATCACCGGGCCGATGTCGGTGGCCAGGCGGTCCGGCACGCCGACGCGCAGTTCCTGCATCGCCCCCTTGAGCATGCGGATGGTCTTATCGGCGATGTCGTCCTGCAGGAACAGCACGCGCAGCGCCGAGCAGCGCTGGCCGGCACTGTCGAAGGCCGAGCTGACCACATCCTGCACCACCTGTTCCGGCAACGCCGAGGAATCGACGATCAAGGCGTTCTGGCCGCCGGTTTCCGCGATCAGGGGGATGTCGCAGCCCTCGAGCACGGCGCGTTTCGCCAGCGTGCGGTTAATCAACTGCGCGACTTCGGTCGACCCGGTAAAAATCACGCCTTTTACGCGCGCATCGTCCGTCAATGCCGCGCCGACGGTTTCACCGCGGCCCGGCAACAGCTGCAGGACACCCGGCGGCACGCCGGCTTCGTGGAACAATTGCACCGCGCGGAAGGCGATCAGCGGCGTCTGTTCGGCCGGTTTTGCCAGCACGGTGTTGCCGGCGGCCAGCGCGGCGGCGACCTGGCCTGTGAAGATCGCCAACGGGAAGTTCCACGGGCTGATGCAGCTTACCGGGCCCAGTGCACGGCTGGCGCTGGCAGCGCGGATTTCGGCGGCGTAATAGCGCAGGAAATCGACGGCTTCGCGGATCTCGGCAATCGCGTTCGGCAAGGATTTGCCGGCTTCGCGCACCGCCAGTGCCATCAGTTCGGCCTGGTGCTGCTCGAACAAATCGCCCACGCGCAGCAGGATGGCGGCACGTGCGGCGTTGCCCAATCCCTCCCAGGCCGGTGCGGCGGCCACGGCGGCGGTGAGGGCGGTATCGACCTCGCCGACGCTGGCTTCCAGCACCTGGCCGACGATATCGGCCGCTTGCGCCGGGTTCACGATATTGATCGCGCCCATGGCTTCGCGCTGGCCATTGAATTCGTGGCCAAGCAGCGGCGTTGCCAGGTAGGGACGCACGCTTGCCAGTTCGCGTGCCAGGCCGGCCAGCACGTCTTCATTGGCCAGGTCCAGGCCGGCGGAATTTTTGCGGCCGTCCGGGTACAGCGCCTGCGGCAGCGGAATGCGCGGGTGCGGCAGGCAGTTGGCGGCGCGGGCCGCCTCGAAGGGATCGGTAATGAGGGTCTCGATCGGCACGCTTTCGTCGACGATCTGGTTCACGAACGACGAATTGGCGCCGTTTTCCAGCAGGCGCCGCACCAGGTAGGCCAGCAGGGTTTCGTGCGAACCGACCGGCGCATAGATGCGGCAGGCTTTACCGAGATTGTCGGCACCGACCACCTGGTCGTACAGCGTTTCTCCCATGCCATGCAGGCACTGGAATTCGTAATTCTGCACATTGTCCGCCTTGGCCCAGGTGTAGATCACGGACAAGGTGTGCGCATTGTGGGTGGCGAACTGGGCGTAGATGACGTCGGTCGCGGCCAGCAGTTTACGCGCGCAGGTGAGGTAGGACACATCGGTGTACACCTTTCTCGTATACACCGGGTAGCCCGGCAGGCCGTCGACCTGGGCGCGCTTGATCTCGGCATCCCAGTAGGCACCTTTTACCAGACGCACCATGAACTTGCGGCCGCTGCGGCGCGCCAGGTCGACCACGAAGTCGATCACGAAGGGGCAGCGTTTTTGATAGCCCTGCACCACCAGGCCGATGCCCTCGAAGCCGGCCAGGTCGGGATCGAAAGCCAGCGCTTCCAGCATGTCGAGCGAAATCTCGAGGCGGTCGGCTTCTTCGGCGTCGATGTTGATGCCGATGTCGTATTCCTTGGCCAATAACACCAGCTGGCGCACGCGCGGCAGCAGTTCCGCCATCACGCGCGCATACTGAGCACGGCTATATCTCGGGTGCAGGGCCGACAGTTTGATGGAGATGCCCGGACCGTCCTTGATGCCGCGGCCGTTGGACGCCTTGCCGATCGCGTGGATCGCCGCTTCGTAGGATGCGTAGTAATTCTGGGCATCGAGTTCGGTCAGCGCCGCTTCGCCCAGCATGTCGTAGGAATAACGATAGCCGCGGCTTTCGTTGTCGCGGCTGTTCTTCAGCGCTTCCTCGATGGTCTGGCCGGTCACGAACTGGTTGCCGAGCATGCGCATGGCCAGGTCAACGCCCTTGCGGATCAGCGGCTCACCACCCTTGGCGATCATGCGCGTCAAGGCCGCGCCCAGGCCCTTCTCGCTGCTGGACGACACCAGCTTGCCGGTGACCAGCAGGCCCCAGGTGGCGGCGTTGACGAACAGCGACGGCGATTCGCCCAGGTGCTTTTTCCAGTCGCCACGGCTGATTTTATCCGCGATCAGGCGGTCGGCGGTTTCGCTGTCCGGGATGCGCAGCAGCGCCTCGGCGAGGCACATCAGCGCGACGCCTTCTTCGGACGACAGCGAGAATTCGTGCATCAGCGCGTCCACACCCGACGACCGGGTACGCTTGGCGCGCACCGCACTGACAAGACGATGCGCCAGCGCATGGGCATCGCCATGGGCGCGTGCGCCCTGTGCCAGCAGCCATTCCACGGCGGTGGTCTCGTCGCGGCGATAGGCGGCGGTGATCGCGGCGCGCAACGGCGCCTGCTCGCTGCGGGTTTCGGCCTGCAGGGCATCGAAGGGAACGAAGGTGGTGGCCGGGAAGGCGGCAGTGTTCATGGAAGCTCGAAAAAAGGGTAAAAGTCGGCGTGAATCGGGGCTGGCAGCGCATGGCAAAACGCGCCGGTCCGTAAATACGGCCGGCGCGAGTCGGAATGCGGAAACATGATTCGATTGTAGAGAGAAATCTTCTTGATTAATTCTGTTTTTACAGAAGACTAGCAATAGATAGTTTTTGGTGAGAGAATTTCACCAAATAATATTTATAGTGGAGAGCGAACAAGATGCTGGACAAGATCAGCAAGAAAATTCTTGCCGAGTTGCAGAGCGACGGGCGGATCAGCAACGTCGAACTGGCGGCGCGCGTCAATTTGTCGCCGGCCGCCTGCCTGGAACGGGTGCGCAAGCTGCACGAGTCCGGCTACATCATGGGTTATACGGCCCAGTTGAACCCCCAGCTGCTCGACGTGTCGCTGCTGGTCTTCATCGAAGTGGTGCTGGACCGCACCACGCCCGAGGTGTTCGACGCCTTCAAACAGAGCGTACAGCTGATTCCGGAAGTGCTCGAGTGCCACATGGTGGCGGGCGGCTTCGATTATCTGGTCAAGGCGCGCGTAAAAGATATGGCGGCTTACCGGGAGTTTTTGGGCAAGACGCTGCTGCAGAAGGGGGTGCGCGAGACGCATACCTATGCGGTGATGGAAGAGGTCAAGAATACGACCAAGTTGCCGATCAAGTAAGGCAGCTCCCCCCGAAAACGTCGCCCCCGCGCAGGCGGGGGCCTATGCTGAATAACAGGAATCGCTTTATTTAAGCAGATTGCGGCCTCATAAATCAGGCGAATTCGGCAACTCGGCATGGGTCCCGCCTCCGCGGGGACGACAGCAGTCCGCGGACGTAATCGTCAGGCCACCTTCTCCATCCGCTCATTCGTCTCCGACTTGTGCGGCAAGGTTTTTTGCGCCGATGCCGACATGGCTTCCAGGTTGTTGCGCAGCCAGCGGTGGGCCGGGCTGCGGCCATCGCGTTCGTGCCACAGCATGTCGAGGTGGACGGCCGGCAGCTGGAACGGCAGTTCGCGCCAGACCAGCGCATCGGCGGCGCCGGTGGACGCGATCAGGTGCTTCGGCAGCACGGTGACCAGGTCGGAATTGGCGACCACGCGGCCGGCGGTGAAGAACTGATTCACGGTCAGCAGAATGCGCCGTTCACGGCCGATCTGGGTCAGCGCCTCGTCGACCAGGCCGTGCGCACGGCCCGAGAAACTCACCAGCAGGTGGTCGGACTTGCAGTATTCGTCGAGATCCAGCTTGCCTTGGGCCAGCGGGTGGTTCTTGCGCATCACGGCCACGTATTCGCCCGAATACAGGCGCTCATGGCGGATCGGCGAACCGGTTTCATACGACAGCTGGGCGGCCACGCCGGGGAAGAAACCGACGGCGAGATCGATGTCGCCGCGCAGCAGCATCGGGCGCGGTTCGCGCGTGGTCAGCGGCACCATGCGGATGTTCACCCCGGGCGCTTCCTTTTCGATCGAACGCACCAGCGACGGCAGCCACAGCGCGGCGGTGGCGTCGGCCATGGCCAGGCGGAAGGTGGCCTGCGCCTTGGAGACATCGAAGGTTTCCGGCATCACGGCCGCTTCCAGCGCGGCCAGCGCCTGGCGCACCGAGGGCCACAGCGCTTCGGCGCGCGGCGTCGGCTTGACGCCATAGGCGGTGCGGATCAGCAATTCGTCGCCGAGACTCTCGCGCAGGCGCTTGATGGCGTTCGAGACGGCCGGCTGCGTCATGGCCAGGTGGCCGGCGGCCCGGGTCAGGTTTTGCTCGGTCATGACAGCGTCGAAGACACGGAGCAGGTTCAGGTCAAGCGTAAGAAAGCTCATGGCGATTCGGCGCTAAAGGTGAAATGGAGTGCAAACAGTGTACCCCATTTCCCATTCACGAACAGCATGAGCACTATCAGGGAACGTAATTAGATTTATATGTTGCGTTGCACTATAGTGATCTGGAACCCATCGATATCCTATAAAAGTCATGTCTTTCGCCGACACCCTGTTCCAAGCCCCGCTGATTGCCCTTCCTTTTTCCCAGCTGGTGACCGGCATGGTCCAGCTGTCCGTGCTCGGCGCCGTGCTGATGTTCTTCCGCCCATTGTTGATCGGTATCGCCCGCGCCCTGGTGCTGGTGGTGCGCCCGCGTCCGACCAAGGATCAACTGGCGGCCCGCCGCAAGCTGCATGCGGCCGGCAAGCAGCCGGACGTGCACGCCATGGGATCGCACTCCTGACAGAATTCCTGCGCTTCCTCCAAAAAGACGGCGTCCGGTAACGGGCGCCGTTTTTTTTCGTCCGTTTCTCCTGCCTCGCCGCCTGCCCCTCCTACTCGATCGGCTCGATCGCCTCGTCACCCGCCCCGTCTCCAGGCTGAAGTGATCCATGTTCGTTTTTGGCCCCTGATTTCCGGTTACCCGGGTTTTCGTGGATTTTTTCGCTCGATTGATTTAACAATCAGTCTATGACAACGATATTGTGTATAAATTCGATCATCTTATAAACCGAAAGATAAACGAGATTGAGCAAATTATAGAATGGTAATACGCGATATTGATGAGACGGCCCGGAAACCATGCGTTCATCTTGTTTCAGAAATAAAGAAACAAATTCAGGCATATTTGGCTGTATATGGATGAGTTATACAGTTGAATAGGATGGTTTGTACGAAGTTCATATATAGTCGTTCATTATGGATGAGATGCGGTTACTTTCGATAATATCGATGAACAAGCTCGCCAGCGCCTTCGCGGTAGCGGATGCGGGGGTCCCCTACCCCAAAAAACTGGACCGCACGCAGTCAAAAAATCGGGGCGAAAAAAAACGCGGCCACCGGTTGCCCGGGGCCGCGTTGCGAGAGGAATTTTTAGGGGAGTCAGTGATTTACCTGGCGTCGCCCAGCAGTGCCGGCTTGAGCGAACGGTCGGCCGGCTTGTCGCCCAGCCAGATGCGCAGCAAGGCGTTATAAAAATTGATGTCGGGGACGTTTTCGATCAGTTTTTTGCCGTTCAGCTCGCACACGGTGCCGCTGCCCGGAATCCAGTCGATATGCAGCACGTCGCCCTTTTTGAGGCCATCGACACCGGCGAACATCTCGCCGAACTTGCCGATCTGGGCCACGATCTTCTGTTTCTCGGCTTTATCGACGTTCTCGTTGATGCCATCCATGAAGGCCTTGCCGAAATCCTCGGACGACACATCGCGTGCCATTTGCAGCATGACGCGGCGCGGGCCTTCCTGTTTCAGGATATCGGCCACGGCCTTCGACTTTTCCGGCAGATACAGGCCGGCCGCATAGACCTTGATCACGAACTTGGTGCGCATGCCGGCACCGTTCAATTTCAAATCCTTGCCCGCGACCTTGACCGTGTCGTCGAACTTGTAGCCGCCGACATCGACGGCAGCGGCAGCCGGCAGGGCCATCGTCACGGCCAGAACGGCGCCGGCGGCCAGGGTTTTCATCCAATGCATGGTGTCTCCTCAGAATAAAGTCGAGCAAGCAAAACGCTGCTTGAATGAACTTTATCCACAGAGAAGCCAATGAGCAACTATCTTTACTTCAGATACGCTTGCTAATACATTTATTCCCTGGACGCGCGCGCACGTTTGCCGGCTTCGCCGTAGGGTTCGTCCTCTTCGCTCTCGATCGCTTCGAGCACGGCTTTCGGGTCGGCCGGCTTGGCCAGTTCCTGCGCTTCGTCATCGACGTGCGAGTGGACATTCGGCAGGTCGCGCCGTAACTGGGCCAGCAATTCGATGATCTTGCTGGTCTTTTCCTCGGTCAGCAGGTTGACCTGCAAATCGAGGTGGGCATGGTGGTCGGCCAGGCGCGACATGCGGTTCTGGCGGATCAGCACCGTGGTCGAGATGACGAAGGCGTTGAAGCTGACGATCCCCTGCAGCATGGAAAACGGCGCCGGATCGAAGGTCTTGAAATGGAGGTCGGTGGCGGTGATGTTAACCGCGATCCAGCACAGGATGAAGACAATGCTGCCGGCCACGTATACCGGGCCGCCGAGGAACAGTGCGACCTTTTCCACGATGCGCTGGGTGGCCGTGACATGCTCTTCATGGCGGGCATAAAAGTTGGCGATGGTGCCGATGTTTTCGCTGACCGAAGACGGCAGCTCGGGGTGCGGGTCGGTTTCCTCGTTCATGGAATCAGCATAGCACGAAGCCAGAAAGCCTATATATTCAGTATATGGCGTTCGCAATCAAAGTTTAATTGCATATGCAATCAAACATTGCGTGCTTTTATATTGAGGATGGAACGGACAGGCAATTCGGCAGCAGGCTGGGCAGGCAGCGACGGACAAAAAAAATGCCGGTCTCGAAGGACCGGCACTTTTACAATTTCAGGCTGCCTTGGCAGCGGTCAGGCTTTCGTACTTGGCCTGGAGTTGTTCGCGGGTTTCGCGCCACGCCGGATCGAAGGGGATGCAGGCGACGGGGCAGAGTTGCTGGCACTGGGGTTCGTCGAAGTGGCCGACGCACTCGGTGCATTTATGCGGGTCGATCTGGTAAAACTCCGCGCCCATCGAGATCGCGTCGTTCGGGCACTCGGGCTCGCACACGTCGCAATTGATGCAGTCGTCGGTAATCAGCAAAGCCATGGAATAACTCGTTGGTTATGTCTTCGGTGCGACGGTCGATACCGGGGTCGATGCGATGGCCGCTGCAGCCGCCGCATTGGCGGCCATTTTCTTTTGCAGCCAGCGGTTGACCGACGGGAAGACGAATTTGGACACATCCCCGCCCAGCATCGCGATCTCGCGTACGATGGTGCCGGAGATGAACTGATATTGGTCGGACGGCGTCAAAAACAAGGTCTCGACATCGGGCAGCAGATAGCGGTTCATGCCCGCCATCTGGAACTCGTATTCGAAGTCGGACACGGCGCGCAGGCCGCGCACGATCACGCGGGCATCGTGCTTGCGCACGAAATCCTTGAGCAAACCGGAAAAGCTTTCGACCTGCACGTTCGGATAATGGCCCAGCACTTCGTTGGCGATTTCCAGGCGTTCTTCCAGCGAAAAGAAAGGTTTCTTGTTCTTGCTGTCGGCCACGCCCACCACCAGGGTGTCGAACAGGCCCGATGCGCGACGCACCAAATCCTCATGGCCGCGGGTCAGCGGATCGAAAGTACCTGGATAAACGGCTACAACCATTGCGGCTCCCTGGAAAATGCACCTGAATAGACGCGCATTATGCCTGAAATTTCGGCAGCCGCCCCTCTTCAGGGCGGATGTTGCGGTGTTTTAGTGCAACTTCAAGAGGTGAAAGTGCACCATGCCTGCTTTATCGCCACGCACCAGTTGCCATTGCGCCAGCCACTCGGGCGTGGGCACCTGCTCGCCGCCTGCTTCTGCGAACGGCAGGCGGTCGCCCGACTCCGCATATACCAGGCCGCCCGGTTTCAGCAGCGCCGTACACAGGGGTAAAGCCTGGCTCAGGAAATCCTGCTGATAAGGCGGATCCAGGAAGATCAGGTCGAAACGCTGGCCGCGCTGGGCCAGGTCGCGCGCCACCGTCAGTGCATCGGCGCGCAGCACGCGCACCTTGTCGGCTTTCAGTTTGTCCTTGATCGTTTCCAGCTGGCGCACGACCGGGCCGACGGTATCGATCATGGTGACGGCCTGGGCGCCGCGGCTGGCGGCTTCGAAGCCTAGGGCGCCGCTGCCGGCGAACAGGTCGAGGCACTCGATGCCGTTCCAGTTGTTGTCGATCTGGTGACCGATCCAGTTGAACACGGTTTCGCGGACGCGGTCCGGGGTCGGGCGCAGGCCGAAGGCATCGAGGACGGGCAGCGGGGTGCGTTTCCAGGTGCCGCCGATGATGCGGACTTGTTGCGGCGGGCCGGGACGGCGGGGATAGGAGGGGGTGGAGGACTTCTTCTTTTGCATGACGGCGACTATATCATGCTGCTGCTACCCGAAACCTTGCTTGCTTTTGTAGGGTGGGCTCTCCGAGCCCACGCGGACGTATGGGTCACGCCAGCGTCCGCGTGGGCACGGGGTGCCCACCCTACGTCAATTGTGCTGCTTATTTACCCTGGGCCAGCGCGTTGAAATCGCTGATCCAGCCCTGCATGCGTTTTTGCGCGTGAGCTTTCTGTTCCGGCGTGGTCAGGCGGATCGCCGTGATGATGAATTTGGCGGTGTTGTCCACATAGGCATCGAAGAAGGCTTTACGGTCCGGCGCGTCCATGCGGTCGAACATGTCGCGCAGCAGGTTGTGAATCGCCGACATGGTCTGTTCCTTGTTCAGCTTTTCCTGTTGCACGCGGCGCAGCAGCGCGACGATTTTCTTCTGGCGCAGCGTGCGTTCCTGCAGCCAGATGTCGTTGTCGAGCGGGCGCGCATCCGACGCCTTGCGCAGCGCCGCTTCCTGGTCGCGATTAAAACCGCCGAACCACAGATCGAGCTGCTCCATCGCCTTTTTGAAACGCGCTTCCTGCTGGTCCTGCACGCTGCCGCTCATGAACTTTTTGCGGAAGTCGGCATTATTCTTGGCGAATTTCTTTTCCATCTGGGCGATCTGATCCGGCTTGATCGACATGGCCAGATCGGCCAGCTGCGGCAAGGCTTTAAAAGCCAGCAGTTCGGTACGCGCCTTGACGTCCCGATAATCGGCCAGCAATTCGTCCTGGGTCACGTTGCCGTCGCCGAGCTGGCGTTGCATTTTGGTCAGCAGGCCGGCATAGTCGCGCAGCTGCGTGCTGCGGTGCCATTGGAACAGGTTATCGATGTCTTTCTTGACCCAGTCGGACTGGTCGCTATCGATATCGATGTATGCATTCAACCAGTAATACAACAAGGTGTCGCCATGGTTGTAGGTGAACCGGATCGTGCTGCAGCCGGCGGCCAGGACCACGACAAAGGCCAGGAACAGCAGGCGTACGCGCTGGAGCAATTGGGGGTGCGTGTTAAACTTTTTCATTTGGTAATCAATTCAACTCTATTCAACTCATCCGAGATCGGCTTATGAACGTTGTCATCCTCGCCGCAGGCATGGGAAAGCGCATGCAATCCGCACTGCCGAAAGTCTTGCATCCACTGGCTGGCAAGCCACTGTTGCAGCATGTTATCAATACCGCACTCAGCCTCCAGCCGGGCAAATTATGCGTGATTTATGGGCACGGCGGCGCAGCGGTGCCGAGTGCGGTTGCCGGCTGGAGCGCGCCTGGGGGGATCGCCATCGACACCGCCCTGCAGCAGCCGCAGCTGGGCACCGGCCACGCGGTCATGCAGGCGCTGCCGCAGATCGATCCGGCCGCGCCGACGCTGGTGCTGTACGGCGACGTGCCGCTGACGACCTCTGCCTCGCTGCAGCGCCTGGTCGAGGCGGCGGGCTCGGATAAACTGGCGATCCTCACCGTGGTGCAGGACAACCCGTTCGGCCTTGGCCGCATCGTCCGCGAGAACGGCGAGATCGTGCGCATCGTCGAAGAAAAGGATGCGACCGAAGCCGAGCGCGCCATCAAGGAAATCAACAGCGGCATCATGGTCATCCCGACCCGGTACCTGAAC
>Ga0265797_10002386_pt1 | contig 31667 bp, 27 predicted proteins | sample P2T30metagenome_FD_192433 | JGI IMG/M metagenome (GOLD analysis project Ga0265797, IMG submission 192433) | Plant litter microbial communities from East Loma Ridge, Irvine, California - P2 T30 | ecosystem: Environmental > Terrestrial > Plant litter > Unclassified | place: USA: California... | reverse complement strand
CGCCCGGCCCGGCCCCGGGCCTCAGTCGGCCGTGACGACGGTGGAGGCGGGAGCCGGCGACACGGCCTCGCCGGGGGCGGGCAGCGCGCGCAGGCCCCGCTCGATCACCTCGGGAGCCGCGGCCAGGCAGATGCGGATCCAGCCCTCGCCGGAGCGGCCGAAGGCGCTGCCCGGCGCGACCGCGACCCTCTCCTCGAGGAGGAACCGCTCGGCCCAGCCCGCCACGTCGCCCTGGGAGGCGTGGCTCACGTCGATCCACAGGTAGAAGGCGCCCTGCGGGTCGAGGTGGGCGATGCCCCGCTCGGCCAGCAGCGCCGTCGCGAGCTCGAGGTTGCGGCGGTAGTGCTCGCGCGCCTCCGAGACCGGTCCGTGGTCGCCCGTGACGGCGGCGAGGGCCGCGTGCTGGTCGGGCTCGGCGACGCAGCTGATCATCGCCTCCTGGACGGTGCGCATCGTCGGCGCCAGCCCCCGGGGCGTGACCAGGTAGCCGACACGGACCCCGGTCATGGCGTACGTCTTGCTCAGGGAGAACGCGCTGAAGACCCGGTCGTCGGCGTCGAGCGACGCGATGCTCACGTGGGGCGTGCCGTAGGTGAAGTACTCGTAGACCTCGTCGCTGATGACCCAGAGGTCGTGCCGCGCCGCGAGGTCGAGCAGGCCCTGGAGCACCTCGCGCGGCCAGACCACCCCGAGCGGGTTCGAGGGCGAGTTGACGACGACCGCCCGGGTGCGCTCGGTGACCGACGCCTCCAGCTGCTCGAGATCGGGGAGGAACCCGCGGTCGGGCGACAGGGCGTAGGGCACGGGCACCGCGTCGAGCATGTGCGCGTTCATCGAGAAGGTCGTGTAGCCGGGGTCGGGCACGAGCACCTCGTCGCCCTTCGCCAGGACGAGGCCCATGGCCTGGTACAGCGCCTGCGTCGCGCCCACCGTGACCCAGACCTGCTCGACGTCGACGTGCAGGTCGTTCTCGCGGGCCAGCTTGGCCACGAGCGCCTCGCGCAGGGGCGCGATGCCGCCGTTCGGCGTGTAGCCGGTGCGGTCCTCGCTCCAGGCCCGGCGGGCGGCGTCGCCGACGTGGCGCGGGACGGGGACGTCGGGCTCGCCGATGACGAGCATGGCGACGTCGTCCAGGCCGGCGGCGATCTCGAACACCCGTCGGATGCCCGAGGCGGGGACGGACGCGATGTGCGGGGCGAGCGAGGGCATGACGGCACCGTACTACGGGCGACACGCCAGCCCGCCGGGGGTCGGGAGCGCCCGGCCGGGACGCCCTATCATTGAGAGTCGGGCGACGTGCTGGTACCGTTGCCTGTTGGCTTGCGCGGAACGTCTGTCGTGACGGATCGCGAACGCAGCCGAGAGCCGCTCCGGTGGCACCACCGGCGGCAGTCCGGGCAGGGTCCGTCCCTCCCGGTCGGCTCGCAGCACCACCTCACAGAACCGTCCCCCGGGCGGGCGCGGCACCAAAGCGCCCCACGCCCCGACACACGAAACAGGAAGTAGCGAACGTGGCGAACATCAAGTCGCAGATCAAGCGCATCGGCACCAACAAGAAGGCCCAGGACCGCAACAAGGCCGTCAAGAGCGAGCTCAAGACCGCGATCCGCGCCGCCCGCGAGGCCATCGTCGCCGGCGACAAGGAGAAGGCCACCTCGACGCTGGCCCTCGCCTCGAAGAAGCTCGACAAGGCCGCCAGCAAGGGCGTCATCCACAAGAACCAGGCCGCGAACCGCAAGTCGGCGATCGCGAAGCAGGTCGGCGCTCTCTGAGCCCCGACACCCGAGCGCTCTGCGCTCACCGCGAAGGGCCCCGTCTCGATCGAGACGGGGCCCTTCGCGTCGTGGCCGACCGTGCGCCGGTCAGCGGCCGACGGCGCCGCGGGTGGCGACGGTCGTGACCATTCGCTCGAGGGCGTAGATGGCGTCGCGCTGCGCGCCCTTGACGGCGGCGTCCGTCTCGGCGAGCAGCTCGATGCAGCGGCCGAGGCCGTCCTCGCTCCAGCCGCGCACGTCGCGCTGGGCCCGCTCGACCTGCCACGGTGCCATGCCGAGCCGCGACGCGAGCTGGCCCGACGGGCCGTAGACGCCCTGGACCTTGGCCATGGTGCGGATCTTCATGGCGAAGGCCGCCACGACGGGCACGGGGTCGGCCCCCGACGACAGCGCGTGCCGCAGCAGCACGAGGGCTTCGCCCTGACGCCCCGCGATCGCCGCGTCGGCGACCTTGAAGGCGTTCGTCTCGACCCGGCCGGCGTAGTACTTCTCGACCGTCGCCTCCGTGATCTCGTCCGCAGCGTCGGAGATGAGCTGCTGGCAGGCGCTGGCGAGCTCGGCGAGGTCGTCCGAGAACGCGGTCACGAGGGCGCGCAGGGCGCCGCCGGTGACGCGCCGGCGCGCGGCCGAGAACTCGCCCGCGGCGAACTCGTGCTTCTCGGTGTCCTTCTTGAGCTCGGTGCAGACGACCTCGACGCCGCCGCCGACGCCCGCGCGGACGGTGTCGAGCAGCTTCTTGCCGCGGACTCCCCCGCCGTGGCGGAGCACGAGGTACGTGTCGTCGGCGGGCGCCTCGAGGTAGCGCAGCGTCTCGGTGAGGAACGCGTCGGTGCACTTCTCGACCGAGACCACCCGCAGGAGGCGCGGCTCGGCGAACAGGGACGGGCTCGCCAGCGTGATGAGCTCGCCCGGCTGGTAGTGGTCGGCCTCGAGGTCGTGCACCTCGAGGCTCGGGTCCTCTGCGACGAGCTGGTCGCGGAGCTGCCGCACCGCCCGGTCGGCGAGGAACTGCTCGGGACCGCTGACGAGCACGACCGGCGCGGGGCGGACGGCGTGCCAGGCGACCTGGTCGATCGCGACGCTCGTCTTCTTCGCGGTGGTCTTGCCGGTGGTTCTCGCGGCCACGGTGCTCCTCGTGTCGGGGGCTGACGCCCGACGGCCAGACTACCGGCCCCCTCCGACGCCGCCGCCGGGCACCGGCGGGTGCGTGCCGACGCCAGAGCCGGAGCCCGTCGTCGTCGGACGAGACCGCGGCGTCGCCGTCGAGGTCGGTCCTCGTGACCGTCGCCCCCGCCTCCTCGACCAGGTCGAGCGTCACGCGTCTCGGGTGCCCGTAGCCGTTGTCCGCCCCGACCCCGACGAGGGCGACCCGGGCGCCGACGGCCCGGTAGAGGGCGGCGTGCTGGTCCGCCGAGCCGTGGTGCGACACCTTGACGACGTCGACGCCGGTCAGCTCGGCGCCCGCGGCGGACAGGAGCCGCCGCTGCGGCGACTCGGCGAGGTCGCCGAGGTCGAGGAGGGACAGGCACCCCGCGACGCACCCGGCCCGCGGCCGCCAGAGGGTCACGACGCTCGCGTCGTTGCCGGCCGTGACGCCGGCCGCCGACCCGGACGGCCAGAGGACCGTCCAGCCGAGGTCGCCCAGGACGCCGCCGAGGCCCGCACGGGCGTCGACCACCTCGGCCCCTGCCGCGGCGAGGGAGTCGACGAGCCGCTCGTCGGCCGGCCGGCCGGTCGGGCCGACGAGCACGCGCTCGACCCGGCCCACCACGACGGCGGCGGCGCCCACGTGGTCGGCGTCGAAGTGGGTGAGCACCAGCAGGTCGACGCGGTCGACGCCGAACCGGCGCAGGCAGCCGCGGAGCGCCTCCTCGTCGTCGCCGACGTCGACGAGCGCCGTCCGTCCCGCGCTGCGGACCAGCACCGCGTCGCCCTGCCCGACGTCGCACTGGGCGACCGCCCAGTCGTCGGGCACGGCCGCGCGCTCGCCCGCGCGCACCCCGACGACCCCGCCTCCGGCGACCACGAGGCCCCCGGCCAGCAGGAGCGCCAGCACCCGCCGAGTCGGGCCCGCCGACCGGGCCAGCACCGCCCCGGCCGCCAGCACGGACAGCCCGACCAGCACGGCGAGGCCGAGGGCTCCCCCGGGCCACTCCACCCGGGCCAGGGGCCAGGAGGCGACCGACCGGGCGACGGCCCCGATCCACGTCGCGGGCACCCACGCCGCGCGGGCGGCCAGCTCCGCGAGCCCCGGCGCCCAGGGCGCGGTCACACAGACGACCAGGCCGCCGACGGTCGCGAGGGGCGCGGCCGGCTCGGCCAGGACGTTGGCGACCACCCCGTGGACCGCCAGGTGGGGGTCGAGCAGCAGGAGCACCGGCTGGCACGCGAGCTGTGCCGCGGCGGGCACGGCGAGCACCGCCGCGAGCGGGCGGGGCAGCACGCGGCCGAGCAGGTCGGCCGTCGGCCGGGCGAGCACGACCAGGCCCGCCGTCGCCAGGACCGACAAGGCGAACGCGAGGTCGCGCGCCAGCCACGGGTCGACGACGAGGAGGCCGGTGACGGCCAGCGCGACGACGGGCAGCCCGGACACGGGCCTGGCCGCGGCGAGGTGCCCCAGCACGACGAGCGCCATGACCGTGGCACGGACGATGCTCGGCTCGGGGGTGACCAGCACGACGAAGGCGACCAGGAGGACAGCCGCCGACACGAGTCGGAGCAGGCGCGGGACGCCGAGGGCCCCGCCGACCAGCATCACGAGGGCCACCAGGACGGCGCAGTTCGAGCCCGACACGGCCGTGAGGTGCGAGAGGGACGACGCCGTCATCGCCTCGTCGAGGCCCTCGTCGACGGCGGACGTGTCGCCGACGGCGAGGCCGGGCAGCAGCCGTCCCCCGTCGCCGGGCAGCTCGGCGGCGACCGCCCGGAACCCTGCGCGCACCGAGTCGGCCAGGCCTGCGGCACCCGTGGGGAGCTCGTCCGGCTCGACCTCGCCGCGCGCCGCCGCGACGAACGCGACGTCGTCGCCCGGCTCGACGGGCAGCACCGAGACCCTGGCCGTCAGCAGCTGCCCGACCTCGATCGTCGTGCCCTCGGGCACGCGCGGGCCGAGCAGGAGGAACGACGCCCGCCCCCGCCAGACGACGTCCCCGCCCACCACGACCTCGCGCACCGTGACGGGCACCGCCGTCGTGTCGCCGACGACGCGACCCCGGGCCTCGCCTCGCACCTCGGCCGCGTGGCCGGCGAGCCCGACGAGAACGTCCGGGTAGCGGACCTGCTGCCGCACGGCCGCCCCGGCGAGCACGAGTCCGGCGACCAGAGCGGCCAACGCGACGAGCGCGGCCAGGGACGCGACGGCGGGGACGGACCTCTCGGCGCGGCGTGCCCGACCGCCCGTGACGACCGCCCCGGCGGCTGCCCCGGCGCCCGCCACGAGGAGGGCGGCGACCAGGACGCCGTGCAGCCCCGGCCGCGGCAGGGCGAGGACGAGAACCAGCCACGACGCGCCGGCGGGGAGGGCCCAGCGGAGGTCGACCGGCGTCGGCGGTCTCACACCGTGACCAGGGGCCGGAGGGTCTCGAGCGTCTTCTCGCCGATCCCGCTGACGTCGAGCAGGTCGTCGACCGACCGGAAGGAGCCGTTCTGGCGCCGCCAGTCGAGGATGGCCGCCGAGGTGGCGGGGCCGACCCCAGGGAGAGCCTCGAGCTGAGCCGCGTCGGCGGCGTTGAGGTCGACGAGCCCCCCGGTCCCGCCCGCGGCCCTCGACCCCGAGGCGGCAGCCCCGCCTGCCGCCGGCGATCCCTGCCCGACGACACCCGGCACCGTCTCCCCCGCCGCGGGCACGTAGAGCTGCTCGCCGTCGACGAGCGGCCGCGCGAGGTTGACCGCACCCTGGTCAGCGTCGGCGGCGAAGCCGCCCGCGGCCGCGACGACGTCGACGACGCGGGCCCCGGGCGCCAGCTCGTAGAGCCCGGGCAGGGCCACCCGGCCGTGCACGTGCACGAACACCGCGGGCCCCGGCGTCGCGGCCTGGTCGCCAGCCGCGCCTCCGACGAGGCCCTCGGCCCCCGACGACGGCGAAGGGCCCGACGTGACGGCGACCTCGCCCGCGCCGCCCCGGGTCGCGACCGCGGAGACGGCCACGACGACGACGAGCACCACCAGCACGAGGACGACCACGGCGCCGATCCCGACGCGCCAGCGGGGCCCGCGCGGCGCCGCCGGGTCGGGCGCGGAGCGGAAGTCGACGACCATGCCCCGACGGTAGGAGGCGCGGTGCGGGCACCGCAGACGACGACGGCCGCCCTGGGGAACCAGGACGGCCGGTCGGCGATGGGGAGGAGCGCTACTTCACCGCGATGTTGACGAGGCGCGGCGCCCGCACGATGACGTTCACGATCTGCTTGTCGCCGATCGCGCGCTGCACCGCGGCGGAGTCGCGCGCGAGGGCCTCGAGCTCGTCGGACGAGATCTTCGGCGAGACCTCGAGGCGGTCGCGGACCTTGCCGTTGACCTGCACGACGGCCGTGGTGCTCGTCTCGACGAGCAGCGTCGGGTCGGCCCGGCGCCAGCCGTGGTGGGCTACGCCCACGCCGTCGTAGCCGAGCAGCTCCCACATCTCGGAAGCCGTGTACGGCGCGAAGAGGGAGAGCCCGAGGGCCACCGTCTCGGTCGCCTCGCGGACCGCCGGGTCGGAGGCGCCGGCACCGGTGTCGATCGTCTTGCGGACGGCGTTGACCAGCTCCATCAGGCGGGCGACGACGACGTTGTACTTGAACGCCTCGCTGAGCCCGGGCGCCTCGGCCAGGAACCGGTGCGTGACCCGGCGGAGGGCCTGGTCGCCGTCGGCCCAGACCACGTCGCGGGGGCTGTCGACGTCGGTCGCCAGGCGGTACGCGCGGGCCAGGAACTTCGCCGACCCGGCCGGCGACACGTCGGCCCAGTCGATGTCGTCCTCGGGCGGCCCCGCGAAGGCCATCGTGAGGCGGATCGCGTCGACGCCGTGCTTCGCGATCTCGTCGGACAGGCTGACGACGTTGCCCTTGCTCTTGCTCATCTTCGCGCCGTCCTGCAGCACCATGCCCTGGTTGAGCAGGGCGCTGAAGGGCTCGGTGAAGTCGACGTGGCCGAGGTCGAAGAGGACCTTGGTGATGAAGCGCGCGTAGAGGAGGTGCAGGATGGCGTGCTCGACGCCGCCCACGTACTGGTCGACGGGGGCCCACTTGCTCGCCTGGGCCGGGTCGAAGGCGCGCTCGGAGTCGGTCGGGTCGAGGAACCGCAGGAAGTACCACGAGCTGTCGACGAAGGTGTCCATCGTGTCCGCGTCGCGGCGGGCGGGCGAGCCGTCGCGCGGGTCGGGCACGTTCACCCAGTCGGTCGCCGCGCCGAGGGGCGAGCTGCCCTTCGGCTTGAGGTCGAGCCCCTCGGTCGAGGGCAGCAGCACGGGCAGCTGGTCGACGGGCACGGGCACCTCGACGCCGTCGGCGCCGTGCACGATCGGGATGGGCGTGCCCCAGAAGCGCTGGCGCGAGATCAGCCAGTCGCGCAGGCGGTAGGTCTTCGCGGCCTTGCCGGCGCCGGTCTGCTCGAGCAGCTCGATCACGCGCTTGATCGCGTTCGACTTGCTGAGCCCCGTCAGCGGCCCCGAGTTCATGAGGCGGCCCTCGCCGGTCAGCGCGACGCCGGTCGTCGCCGGGTCGAGGTCGGGCAGGTCGTCGGGCAGGATCGCCTGGCCGTCGTCGTCGAGCTGCAGCTTCGGGATGACGCCCGTCACGGGCGCGTTCGTGTCGACGACCACGCGCACCGGCAGGTCGTACTTGCGGGCGAAGTCGAGGTCGCGCTGGTCGTGCGCCGGGACGGCCATGACCGCGCCGTGCCCGTAGTCGGCGAGCACGTAGTCGGCCGCCCAGACCGGCATGGGGTCCCCCGTGACCGGGTTCACGGCGACACGGCCGAGGGGCACGCCCGTCTTGGGCCGCTCGCTCGACTGGCGCTCGATCTCGGTGGCCTTCTGCACCTCGACGAGGTACGAGGCGAACGCCTCCTTGACGTCGTCCGTCGCCTCGGCGACGAGCTCGGCCGCGAGGTCCGAGTCGGGCGCGACGACCATGAACGTGGCGCCCCAGAGGGTGTCGGGCCGGGTCGTGAACACCGTCACCGGCTCGTCGCGCCCCTCGATCTCGAAGCGAACGTCGGCGCCGATCGACCGGCCGATCCAGTTGCGCTGCATGTTCAGCACCTTGGTCGGCCAGCGGCCCTCGAGCTGGTTGAGGTCGTCGAGCAGGCGGTCGGCGTAGTCGGTGATCTTGAAGTACCACTGCGTCAGCTTCTTCTTGACGACGACCGCGCCCGAGCGGTCCGACGTGCCGTCGGCCAGCACCTGCTCGTTCGCGAGCACGGTCTGGTCGACCGGGTCCCAGTTGACCCAGCTGTCCTTGCGGTAGGCCAGGCCCTTGTCGTACATCTGCAGGAACAGCCACTGGTTCCACTTGTAGTACTCGGGGTCGCTGGTGTGCAGCACGCGGTCCCAGTCGAACGAGGGCGCGTAGAGCTTCATGCTCGACTTCTGCTGCTCGATGTTCGCGTAGGTCCACTCGCGCGGGTCGACGCCGCGCTTGATGGCGGCGTTCTCGGCGGGCAGGCCGAAGCTGTCCCAGCCGATCGGGTGCAGCACGTTGAAGCCCTGCTGGCGCCAGTAGCGCGTGACCATGTCGCCGAGCGCGTACTGCTCGGCGTGCCCCATGTGCAGGTCGCCCGAGGGGTACGGGAACATGTCGAGGATGTACTTGCGCGGCCGCACGTCGTCGGGGTCGACGGCGAAGGGCTTCGCCTCCTCCCAGATGGCCTGCCACTTCTGCTGCAGGCGCGCGGGGTCGTAGGCGTGCTCCGTCTCGCCATCGCCGGGCACCGGCGCGGTGGGCGCCGGCGACTCGGGCACCGGCGCGGTGGGCGCCTGGTCGGCGGACGGTGTCGTGTCGTGCTCGTGGGCCACGGGACTCTCAATCGCTGCGGTGGGGAGGAGGACGCCCGAGGCGCCCCGAGGGGGACGCGCGCGCGGTCCGTCGTCCAGGGTAGCGGGCGACCGAGCCCGCCACGGCACGGTCGCCGGCGCGACGACGGGAGCCGAGGAGGCGCGTCACGGGACCGCGTCGAGCACCCGCAGCAGGGCGGCCGCCTTGAGCAGCGCCTCCTCGAGCTCGTGCGACGGCACCGACGACGCCGTGACACCGCCGCCCACGCCGACCGTGGCCCGGGCGGGCCGTCGCGGCGTCGCCCGTTCGACCACGACGGAGCGGATGGCCATCGCCAGCGAGGCGCTGCCGTCGAGCCCGAACCGCCCGACCGCGCCGGCGTAGACCCCTCGGGGCCTGCCCTCCCACCCCGCCAGCAGCTCGACGGCCCGGCGCTTCGGCGCACCGGTCATCGAGCCGGCGGGGAACGTCGTCTCGACGGCGTCGAGCGCGGTCCGGCCGGGGGCGAGGACGGCGCTCACCGTGCTGACGAGCTGGTGCACGTGGCGGTACGAGCGCACCGCGAACAGCTCGGTGACGGCGACCGTGCCGGGCGCCGCCACCCGGGTGAGGTCGTTGCGGACGAGGTCGACGATCATCAGGTTCTCGGCGAGCTCCTTCTCGTTCGCCCGCAGCTCCGCGGCGGCCGCCGCGTCCGTGCCCGGGTCGCTCGACCGGGGCCGCGTCCCCTTGATCGGCGAGGACGAGACCGCCCCGTCGACGTCGACCCGGAGGAACGACTCGGGCGACGCCCCCAGCACCGCCGTCGGGCCGATGCGGACGAAGGAGGCGTGGGGCGCCGGCGACGACCGCCGCAGCCGCCGGTAGACCGCGAGGTCGTCGAGGTCGCCCTCGACCGTCATGGTGGTCGTGAGGCACAGCACGTACGCGTCGCCGTCGGCGATCGCCCGCTGGCACCGGGCGACGAGCGCGAGGTACGCGGCGTCGTCGTGCTGGCGTCGGGCCCGGCGCGGGCCGTCCGGCGACGTCGACGACGCCGACGCGTCGGCGTCGTCGGCCACGACCTCGGCCACGTCGTGCCAGGCCCGCGCGACGTCCGACAGCCACCGGTCGTCGCCCAGGACCACCGCCTCCACCGTCCGCGCGCCGTGGTCGAAGACCAGGGCCCGGTCGGCGAGCAGCAGGGCGAGGTCGGCCGGCCCGTCGGGGTCGACGACGAGCCCGGCCGTGACCGAGGGAGGCGCGCCCCGGCCCGCCCCGACGGTCGCGTCCCGGTCGAGCAGCCAGGTGCCGACGCCGTAGCCGAGCCAGCCGGTCGGCCCGAGCGGGTCGGCGTCGGTGCGGCCGTCGGCGAGCACGGCACGGAGCTCGGCCCACGCGGCGGGCAGCTCGTCCGGGCCCGACGCGGTCAGGGCCGGCCCCCACGCGACCACCGACCGGCCGGTCGAGGCGCCCGGCCCCGCGTCGTCCCACGACACGTCGCCCTGGCCGCCGAGCGCGACGACGACGGCCTCGGGGTCGCGCCACGGCAGCGGACGACGGTGGACCGGGAGGCGCATACCCTGAGTGTATGAGCCGTGGCGAGACCCTCCGGTGGCGCGAGGGCGCCCTGACCGACCCGATCGACGACGAGGCCGCGGCCGAGGGCGACCGGCTGCTCGTCGCTGACTCGTGGCTCGTGCTCGACGGCGCCGTCCGGGCCCTCGACGTGCACCGCGACCGCTTCGTCTCGTCCGTGGCCGCGGCCGGCCTCGCCGACGACGCCGACGCGTTCTGGGACGCGGTCGTGGACCGGCTGCCGCGGGACGGCGCCTGGTTCCCCCGCGTCGAGCTCGTGCGCCCCGGCGGCTCGGACCGGCCGGAGCTGCGGGCGAGGCTGCGGCCCGCGCCCGAGCGCACGAGGTCGGTGCGCGTCGCGACCGCCGGGCACGACCCCCGCACGACGCCCTGGGTGAAGGGGCCCGACCTCGGGGCCCTCGCCGGGCTCCGGGCCGACGCCGCGGCCCGCGGCGCGGAAGAGGCGGTCATCCTCTCCCCCGAGGGCCACGTCGTCGAGGGCGCCTGGAGCTCGCTCGTCTGGTGGCGCGGCGACTCGCTCTGCACCCCCGCCGACGACCTGCCGCGGCTGCCCGGCGTCACGTCGCGCACCGTCCTCACGCTCGCCGCCGTCCTCGGCGTCGACGTACTGCACGACCGCACCACGCCCGACGAGCTCGACGGCGCCGAGGTCTGGTCGCTGAGCGCGCTGCACGGGGCCCGCATCGTCACGGGCTGGGTCGACGGTCCCGCCACGGCGGAGCAGCCCGGGCGCCTGGCCGTCTGGCAGGGCCGGCTCGACGCCCTGCGGCGGCCGTTGCCCGCCGTGCGCTGACCGACCAGCCGCCTGCCGGGCGACGGTCGATAGGCTCGCGCGGATGAACGACCTGCTCACCGGACTGCTCGACCTCGTGCAGTCGGTCGACCCGCTCCTCCGGACCCTGCTCGCCGGGCTCGCGATGGTGCTCGAGACGAGCGTGCTGCTCGGGCTGCTCGTCCCCGGCGACACGGTGGCCGTCGTGTCGGCGACCGCCGTCGTCGGCCCGCTCGAGTTCGCGGCCCTCGTGGTCGCGCTGGTGCTCGGCGCGCTCACCGGCGAGAGCATCGGCTTCGCCCTCGGCAGGCACTTCGGGCCCGCGATCCGGCGCAGCAGGCTCGGCCGGCGCCTGGGCGAGGCCAACTGGGTCCGGGCCGAGACCTACCTCGCGCGACGGGGCGGCGTCGCCGTCTTCGTGTCGCGGTTCCTGCCCGTGCTGCACTCGCTCATCCCGCTGACGGTGGGCACGAGCCCCATGCGCTACCGGACGTTCCTCGCCTGGACCGCCCCCGCCTGCCTGCTCTGGGCCCTCGCCTACGTCTCCGTCGGCGCCGCGGCCGCCGGCAGCTACCGCGAGCTCGCCGACCGCCTGCACGGCGCCGGGTACGTCTTCGTCGGCATCGTCGTCGCGTTCGCGGTCGTCGTCCTGCTCGTCAAGCGGCTCGTGCACCGCCGCGAGGAGAGGCACATGGGCGAGCACCCGGCCGACGACGAGGCCTGAGCCCGGTCGCGTCGCCCGGGACGACGGAGGGGCCGGGCACGTCGTGCCCGGCCCCTCCTGTGCTCGTCGTCGGTCAGCCGACGAGGCCCTTGCTCTCGAGGAAGTCCTTGGCGATGCTGCCCTCGGACTCCTTGTCGGTCTGGCTCTTCGAGTTCATCTCCTGCAGGTCGGCCGAGGTCAGCGCCGCGTCGACCGCGTCGATGATGTCCTGGGCGCCCTGGTCGACCTTGTCGGAGACGATCGGCACCACGTTCTGCGGCAGGATCATGTTCTCCGGGTCGTCGAGGGTGACGAAGTCGTTCTCGACGATCAGCGGGCTGGCCGAGTAGAGGTCGGCGATCTGCACGCTGCCGTCGGACAGCGCCTTGGCCGTCAGCGGGCCGCCTCCGTCGTCGATCGGGGTCGACGTGACGTCGACGCCGTAGATGCTCTTCAGGCCGGGAGGGCCGTACGGGCGGTCGACGTTCTCGGGCGGGGCGCCGAGGGCGATGGTGCCCGAGTAGTCCTTGAGGTCGGCGAGGCTCGTGATGCCGTTCTGCTCGGAGAACTCCTTCGTCACGTTGTAGCTGTCCTGGTCGGTGGCCTCGGCCGCGGTCAGGCTGGTGAGGCCGTCGGGCAGCGCGTCGGCGAGGGCCGACTCGACCTCGTCGGGCGTCTTGGCCGTCGTCTCGGCGTCGTAGAACTGCAGCAGGTTGCCGCTGTACTCGGGGAACACGTCGATGCTGCCGCTCTCGAGCTCGGGCAGGTACACCTCGCGCTGGCCGATGTCGTACTGGCGGTCGACCGTGTAGCCGCCGTCCTCGAGCGCCTGTGCGTAGAGCTCGGCGATGATCTTGTTCGAGTAGTACTGCTGCGACCCGATCACGAGTGCGTCGGACGACGACGCCGTGTCGTCGGACCCGCTGCTGAGAGGGTCGCTCGACGAGCACCCTGCCAGGGCCACCACGGCCCCGATCGCGACTGCACCGAGAACGGTGAACCGGCCTTTCTTCGCTGTGTTGATCACTGTGTTCCTTCCTGGAGGGGTGTTGCGGTGCCCGGGGCGCGTCGGGTGACGCGCGCGCGGGAGTCGGTGGGGCGCCCGGCGGTGACGCCGGCGGGCACGACGAGTCGCTGGACGACCGAGAAGGCGAGCTCGAGCACGACGGCCAGGGCGATCACGAGGATCGAGCCGGCGAGCATGGTGCCGTAGTCGTTCGAGCGGAGGCCGGTGATGATGTAGCTGCCGAGGCCGCCCGAGCCGACGATGGTGGCGAGGGTCGCCGTGGCCACCACCTGCAGCACGGCCGACCGGATGCCGCCGATGAGCAGGGGCAGGCCCAGCGGCACCTCGACCTGCGTGACGATCTGCCACTCCGTCATGCCGACGGCGCGGGCGGCGTCGACCGTGCGCCGGTCGACCGCCTCGAACCCCGCGTAGGCGCCGGCCAGCACGGACGGGACGGCGAGGATGACGAACGAGACCATGGGCGCCGTCAGGCCGATGCCGACCCAGCCGGCGATGAGCGTGATGACGCCGAAGGTCGGCAGGGCGCGGGCGCCGCCCGAGACGGCGACCGCGACGGCGCGCCCCCGGCCGGTGTGGCCGATGGCGAAGCCGACGGGCACGGCCACGACGGACGCGAGCGCGACGGCGACCACGGAGTACCAGAGGTGCTCGCCCAGGCGGGTCGGGATGCCGTTCGAGCCGGCCCAGTGGGCCGGGTCGAGGACGAAGGCGAAGGCGTCGGCGAAGAAGTTCACGACCGGACCGCCTCTCGGGGCGCCGAGGCCGCGTCGGTCGAGGCGGCGCGGGCCTGCGACCGCCTCGAGGAGGCGCGGCGCGGCCGTCCGGGACGGCTCCAGGGCATGAGGGCGCGGCCCAGCAGCACGAGCAGCCCGTCGAGCACGAGGGCCATGACGATGGTGAGCACGATGCCCGCGAGGATCTCCTCCGGGATGTCGCGCTGGAACCCGTCGATGAAGAGCAGCCCGAGGCCGTTGACGCCGAGCACGCCGCCGACCGTGGCGAGGCTGACCGTGCTGACGACCACGACGCGGAGGCCGGCGAGCATGACCGGGCCCGCCAGGGGGAACTCGACGCGCCAGAACCGCTGCCAGCTCGAGTAGCCGACCGCCGTCGCCGACTGGCGGACGTCGGCCTCGACGGACCCGAGGGCGTCGGCGACCGACCGGACCATGAGGGCGATCCCGTACAGCGTCAGGCCGATGACGATGTTCACGGGGCTGCGGAGCGACGTGCCGACGATCGCCGGCAGCGCGACGAACAACGGCAGCGACGGGATCGCGTAGAACAGCCCGGCCACCGTGAGGATGCCCCGCGACGCCCGGTAGCGCGCGGCCAGCCAGCCGACGGGCAGCGACACGACGAAGGCGAGGATGACGGGCGGCACGCTCAGCGCCAGGTGCACGAGCGTCTTGTCCCAGATGTAGTCGGCGTTCGACCAGATCCAGTTCACGACGCGTGCCCACCCTGCGCCGGGGCACCCGGCGCCGTGACGGCACCGGCCTCGCTCGGGGTGGCCTGCGGCACCGTGACCGGGCCGGTCAGCACGCCCGTCGTGCGCCCCTCCTCGTCGACGACGACCTGGCCGGTCGCGGTCTGCTCGATGTGCAGGGCCCGCTTGCCGCGGTTCGACCCGACGAAGTTCGCGACGAAGTCGCTGGCCGGGGCGGACAGGATCTCGGCGGGCGAGCCCTTCTGGGCGATCTTGCCGCCCTTCTCGAGGATGACGACCTGGTCGCCGAGCAGGAACGCCTCGTCGATGTCGTGCGTGACGAACACGACCGTCTTGTCGAGGTCGCGCTGCAGCCGGACCAGCTCGCGCTGCAGGTCGGCGCGGACGAGCGGGTCGACGGCGCCGAAGGGCTCGTCCATCAGCAGGATGTTCGGGTCGACGGCGAGGCCGCGGGCGACGCCGACGCGCTGCTGCTGGCCTCCGCTGAGCTGGCTCGGCCACCGCTCGGCGAGCGACCGGTCGAGGCCGACCGTGTCCATGAGCTCGAGGGCGCGCGCCCGTGCCTCCCGCTTGGGGACGCCCTTGAGGACGGGCACCGTCGCGATGTTGTCGACGACGCGGCGGTGCGGCAGCAGGCCCGAGTTCTGCATGACGTAGCCGATGCTGCGCCGCAGGGCGACGGGCTCGAGCCCGCCGATCTCGTCGCCGTCGATCTCGATCGAGCCGCTCGTCGCGTCGACCATGCGGTTGACCATGCGGAGGATCGTCGTCTTGCCGCAGCCGCTCGACCCCACGAACACCGTGGTCTGGCGGGAGGGGATGACGAGGCTGAAGTCGTCGACGGCCAGGGTGCCGTCCGGGTACTGCTTGGTCACCGAGCGGAACTCGATCATGGGTGGCTCATTCCTCGTGGGCAGCACGAATCGACACTTGCCAGTCACGACATCGAACCACAAAGCCCCCCGCGGGGCCTGCCCCCGGTGGTCGGCCGTTCGCAGAACGGCCTGTCGCCGCGTCGGGAGCCGTCAGCGGACGGTGAGGTGCGCCTCGAGGTAGGCCTTCGAGACGCGCCGGCACTCGTCGACGAAGCGCTCGTCGCCGGCGCCGCCGGAGAGGAACGCCCGCGCCAGGAGCGACACGCCGATCTCGACGACGACCTGGACGGCCAGCTCGGACTCGGCGTCGCGGACCACGCCGAAGCGCTGCTCGAAGAGGCCGAGCACCGCCTCGGCGAACGGGCTGAGGGTCGACGTGGCCTGGGGCGAGCCCGCGTCGGGCGCGTCGCTGAACCGGATCGCCCGGAAGCCGGGCTCGTCGCGGTAGAGCGCCACCTTGGCGTCGACGACGAGGTCGACGGCGCGGCGCCAGTCGTCGACGTCCTCCGCCTCGAGGGCCTCGGCGACGCGGTTCGTGAGCCGCTGGACGCAGCGCAGCGCGAGGGCGTCGACGACCGCGATGCGGTCGGGGAAGTACCGGTAGACGGTCCCGATCGACGCGCCGGCGCGCTCGGCGACCATGGCCGTCGTCAGTCGCTCGTAGCCGATCTCGTCGATGATCGCCGCGGCCGCGTCGAGCAGGCCGGTGAGGCGCGCCGAGCTGCGCGCCTGGACCGGCTCGTTCCTGAGCAGAGACGAGCCCCCGGGCAGTGCGTCGTGGACGTCGGTGACGAGCAAGGGGTTCTCCTTCGTGGGGCGTCGCCGTGGCGACGTGGTGCGGGCGGCGCCGGTCGTGTCAGGGCGTCGCTGCCGACCGATGACGGTCGCAGCCGGGAGAATGGGTCGCATGTGCGGACGATTCGTGATGGCTCGTGCCTCGAGCGACCTGGTGGCCCTGTTCGACGTCGACGTCTCGGGCGACAGTCTCCCAGACCCTTCCTGGAACATCCCTCCGACCCGCCCGGTGACCGTGCTGATCGACGCGGCCCCTCGCGGCGACGACGCGGGCGGCCCGCCCGTGCGCCGTCTCGCGGCGGCCCGGTGGGGCCTCGTCCCCTCGGGCTCGGACGGCCCGTCGGCTCCCCCGGTGTTCAACGCGCGGTCCGAGACGGCGGCCGAGAAGCCGATGTTCCGCGAGGCGCTCGCCTCGCGGCGGGCCCTCGTGCCCGCCACGGGGTGGTACGAGTGGCAGACCCTGCCCGACGGCGGCAGGCGACCGGTGGCGGTGCGCCTGCCCGACGACGAGGTCCTGCTGTTCGCCGCCCTCTACGAGTGGTGGCGCGACCCCCGGGCCGAGGTGGGGTCGCCGTCCCGGTGGCTGTTGTCGACCACGGTGCTGACCCGCGCCTCCTCGGGTCCCGTCGCCGAGGTGCACGACCGCATGCCGGTGCTCGTGGGCGCCGACGTCATGGACGACTGGCTCGACCCGGAGGCCGAGGGCGACGACGACCTGCTGCAGGGCGTCGCCGGGCTGTCCGACGAGATCGCCTCGCGCCTCGTCGTGCACGAGGTCTCGCCCGACGTCGGGTCGGTGTCGAACGACTCGCCGTCGCTGCTGCTGCCGGTCTGAGGTCACCCGCCCACGACGCCCGCGGAGACGCGGCCGGGCGACCGTGGGAGGATGGCGGAATGCCCGACCCCCGAAAGCCGGCCCCCGCCGCTGTCGAGCCCCTCCTGCACCGGGCGGCGCGCATCGAGAACTCCGTCCACCGGTTCCGCGAGAAGCGCGCGCGCAAGCGCGGGCTCCTCCCCACGATCGTCCCGTACACGGGCTACGGCTCGAGCGGGTGGGTGCGGGTGCTGTCGCGCGTGCTCCTCACCCGGACCGGCACCCTCGACGGGGCCGACCGGTCGAACGTGCGCGGCTGGCGCAGCTTCACGAGCGTCCCGGTCGAGCACGCCGTCGTCGAGGTCACGATCGGGGGCCGCACGCAGTCGGTGACCACCGACCGCGGCGGCGTCCTCGACGTCCGGCTCGAGTCGGACCTCGCCCCCGGCTGGCACGTCGTGACGATCACGACCGAGGGCTCGCTGCCCGTGGAGGCGCCGGTGGCCGTGATCGACCCGGACGCGCGGTTCGGCATCGTCTCCGACATCGACGACACGGTGATGGTGACGTCGCTGCCCCGCCCGCTCCTCGCCGCCTGGAACACCTTCGTGCTCAACGAGCACGCCCGCCGCCCGGTGCCCGGCATGGCGGTGCTGTACGAGCGCCTCCACGCCTCGGCCGCGGGGTGCCCGGTGGTTTACCTGTCGACGGGCGCCTGGAACGTCGCGCCCACCCTCTCGCGGTTCCTGTCGCGCAACCTCTACCCGCGGGGCCCGCTGCTGCTCACCGACTGGGGGCCCACGCACGACCGGTTCTTCCGCAGCGGACGGCTGCACAAGCAGGGGTCGCTCGACCGCCTGGCCGAGGAGTTCCCCGGGCTGCGCTGGCTGCTCGTCGGCGACGACGGCCAGCACGACGAGGAGCTCTACGGCCGGTTCCTCCGCGACCACCCCGAGAACGTGGCCGCCGTCGCGATCCGCGAGCTGTCGCCGAGCGAGGCCGTGCTCGCCGGCGGGCGCTCCCGTTCCGAGCACGCGCTCGGCACGGACGTCGCCTGGGTGTCCGCGCCCGACGGGGCGGGCCTCTGGGACCAGCTGACGACCGCCGGCGTCGTGACGGCCCGCCGCGACTGAGCACCACCGGCAGCGTCGCCGTCCTCCTCTGACGGGAAATCCGGTTGCCAGAGGCTCGTGAGCCTCTTATCATCGGATATCCACGTACAGGAGGATCATGACCGGATCAGCAGCCCGCGACGGAGCCGTGCGGTCCACCGACGAGTGGGAGGCGCGGATCGGCGACCAGGTCAGGGCCCTGCGCCTCGACGAGGGCCTCGACCAGATCTCGCTCGCACGCCGGGCCGACGTCTCGACGAGCACGCTCCAGTCGCTCGAGAACGGGCGCGGCAGCACCGTCCGGAGCCTCGTCCGGGTCCTGCGCGCCCTCGACGCCGAGGACGCGCTCGACGCCCTGGCCCCGGCGAGCGCCGTGAGCCCCGTCGACGTGCTGCGGTCGTCGGCCGTGGCCCCGCGGCGGCGGGTCTACCGACCGCGGGCCCCGCGCGGGGACGACGCCTCGTGAGCTGGGTGCCGGTCCAGGCGGTCGAGGTGACCGCCTGGGGCGAGCGGGTCGGCGCGGTCGCCCTCGACCCGTCGCTGGGGGCGTACGTGTTCGAGTACTACCCGGACTGGGTCGCGCGGGGCGTGGAGCTCGCGCCGCTGACCATGCCGGTGCGTCGTCGGCGCCACGTGTTCCCGCAGCTGCCGGCGGCGACGTTCCACCGGCTGCCCGCCGTGCTGGCCGACGCCCTGCCGGACGACTTCGGCAACGCGGTGATCGACGCGTGGCTGGCGCGCCAGGGCGTGGGCCGGGGGGCCGTGACGCCGCTCGACCGGCTGGCGTACATGGCGGACCGCGCGATGGGGGCGCTGGAGTTCCGTCCGTCGCGGGGGCCTCGGCACCGCACGACGAGCGCGGTCGAGCTGAGCGACCTGGTGGCGGGGGCGCGGAGCGTGCTCGACGCGGAGTTCACGAGCGACCGGGAGACCGAGTCGGCGATCCGTTCGCTGATCCAGGTGGGCACGTCCGCGGGCGGGGCCCGGGCGAAGGCGGTGATCGCGTGGGACCGCGCGACCGGGGAGGTGCGCTCGGGCCAGCTGCCGGCTCCGGAGGGCTTCGAGCACTGGCTGCTCAAGCTCGACGGCATGGGCGGCGGCTCGGAGCTCGGGCAGGGCGACTCGTCGGGCCGGGTGGAGCTGGCGTACTCGGCGATGGCGGGCGCGGCGGGCGTCGACATGACCGAGTGCCGGCTGCTCGAGGAGGGCGACCGGGCGCACTTCATGACCCGTCGCTTCGACCGGCTCGAGTCGGGCAAGGCGCACTCGGTGACCCTGTGCGGCACGGCGCACCTCGACTACCGGCAGCGTCAGGTGCACGACTACGGGCAGCTGTTCGACGTGGTGTCCCGCGTCGCGGGGCGGGAGGCGCTGCCGCAGGCGTTCCGGCGGATGGTCTTCAACGTGCTGGCGGCGAACAACGACGACCACACGAAGAACACGTCGTTCCTGCTGCGGTCGCCGGGGTCGGAGTGGGAGCTGGCCCCGGCCTACGACGTGACGTTCGCGCACAACCCGACGGGCCGGTTCACCGACCAGCACCTGATGGGGGTCGACGGCGTGTGGCGCGACCCGGGCCGGGACGACGTGATGCGGCTCGCCGACCGGCACCTCGTGCCGGGCGCGTCGGACATCGTCGCCGAGGTGCACGACGCGGTCGCCGGGTGGCGCGGCTTCGCGGACGAGGCCGGGGTGCCCGACCGGGTCGTGCGGCACGTGGAGGAGAGCCTGCTGCCCTGGTGACGCGGCCCAGGGGCCGGCGCCCCTGGCCGATGTCGGGGGCGCTGCCTACACTCGTGTTCGAACACAGTTTCGAACGAGGAGGCGGCATGAGGGTCGACGAAGAGGTGCCGGTCGAGACGACCGAGAACGGGGCGCCGCTGCGGTTCGAGTGGCGCGGGGTGGTCTACGGCGTGGTGAGCCCGCCCGAGCGGTGGGTCACGCGGCGCGAGTGGTGGCGGTCGGCCGCCAGGGCGCCGCGCGGTGCCGGCGAGGGGCTGCTCGAGCTGCCGGTCTGGCGGGTGGACGCCCTGCCGCTGACCGACGGGGCGCACCGGGTCGACGGCACGTTCGACCTGGCCCGCGACGCGGCCGACGGCTCGTGGCTGCTGCTCGGGGTGTTCGACGACAGGGTCGAGCAGCAGCTGTTCGCGTGACGCCGCGAGACGGGCGGCGCCGAGGGGAATGCCCGTGGTGCCAGACTCGTTCCCCCGAGTGCTTCGCGGCGCCGTCACCGCGAGAGAGGGCTCCATGACACTGATCCGCTGGCTGTTCGACGCCCAGCTCGTGCTGGGCGACCAGACCATCCTGTGGCGCGAGGTGGTCGGCAACGTCTTCGGCCTGCTCAGCGCCCTGGGCGGCATGCGCCGCAAGGTGTGGGCCTGGCCGGTCGGCATCGTGGGCAACGCGCTGCTGTTCACCGTGTTCCTCGGCGCGGTGTTCGACACCCCGAACCCGGTGAACCTCCTGGGCCAGGCCGGGCGTCAGGTGATGTTCATCGCGGTCTCGATCTGGGGCTGGTACCGCTGGTCCCGCTCCCGTGACGGCTCGGCGGGCTCGGCCGTCGAGCCCCGCTGGGCGGGGTGGAAGAACCGGGTCGTGCTCGTCGTGGCCCTGTTCGGCGGCACGGCCGTGCTGACGCCGGTCTTCAGCGCCCTCGGCTCGTACGAGCCCGTCTGGGCCGACGCCTGGATCTTCACGGGCTCGCTGCTCGCGACCTGGGGCATGGCCAGGGGCTGGGTCGAGTTCTGGCTGATCTGGGTCGCCGTCGACCTGGTCGGCACGCCGCTGCTCTTCAGCGCCGGCTACTACGCCTCCGGGCTCATGTACGTCTTCTACGGCGCGTTCACCCTCGTCGGCTTCTTCGTCTGGGCGCGCACGCGCCGGCAGAAGCCCCTCGTCGAGACGGTCTGGCCCGACCCGACCCTGCAGCGCTGACCCGCGACGGGCAGGGCGGGGGCCGAGCCGCCGCTGGTTGGATGAGGGCATGCCCCTGCCCATCGAGAACTACGCGCTCATCGGCGACCTGCACACCGGATGCCTCGTGGGCACCGACGGCAGCATCGACTGGCTCTGCCTGCCCCGCTTCGACTCCGCCTCGACCTTCGGCGCGCTGCTCGGCGACCACGACTCCGGCCGCTGGCTGATCGCCCCCCGCGACGCCGCCGCCACGTCGACCCGCCGCTACGTCGACGGCACCTTCGTGCTCGTCACCACCTGGACGACGCCCACCGGCGTGGTCGAGGTCACGGACCTGATGCCCTGGGGCGACCGACGGGCCGACGTGGTCCGTCGCGTGACCGGCGTCTCGGGCACGGTCGAGGTGCACGTCGACCTGGCCATCCGGTTCGGCTACGGCACGGCCGTGCCCTGGGTGCGGCAGGTGCGCGAGGGGGACGACACGGCCCTGGTCGCCACCGCCGGTCCGGACGCCGTCGTCGTCCGGGGGCCCCGCCTGACCGCCACCGACCACACCCACGAGGCGTTCGTCACGGTCGCCGAGGGCGAGACGGTCGACTTCAGCCTGACCTGGTACCCCTCGCACCGGGAGCCGCCGACGGCGGTCGACGTCTCCGAGCGGATCGACGAGACCGTCCGTCGGTGGCAGGAGTGGGCCGACCGCTGCGCCGTCCCGGCCGCGTACGAGCGCGAGGTGCGCCGCTCCCTGCTCATCCTGCGCGCCCTCACGAACGAGGACACCGGCGGCATCGTGGCGGCGGCGACGACGAGCCTGCCCGAGCAGCCCGGCGGGTCGCGCAACTGGGACTACCGCTACGTCTGGCTGCGCGACGCCTCGATGACGCTGCAGGCGCTCATCCTGCACGGGTACGCCGAGGAGGCCGACCGGTGGCGGGGCTGGCTGCTGCGGGCCATCGCGGGCGACCCCGCCGACGTGCAGATCATGTACGGGCTGGCCGGAGAGCGCTACCTGCACGAGAGCGAGCTGGCCCAGCTGCCCGGCTACGGGGGCGCCTCCCCCGTGCGCGTCGGCAACGCCGCGTACAAGCAGTACCAGGGCGACATCTTCGGCGAGGTCATGGTGGCGCTGCACGAGGCGCGCCTGCTCGGCGTCGAGGAGACGGAGTACTCCTGGCCGCTGCAGCGTGCCCTCATGCAGTACGTCGAGGACAACTGGACCCGTCCGGACAACGGCATCTGGGAGATCCGCGGCGAGCTGCGGCACTTCACGCACTCGCGGGCGATGATCTGGGCGGCCCTCGACCGGGCGATCCAGGGGGTCGAGCAGTTCGGCCTCGACGGGCCCGTCGACCGCTGGCGTGCCCTGCGCGACGAGGTCCGCGCCGAGATCGAGACGAAGGGCTGGGACGCCGACCGGGGCACCTTCACCCAGTACTACGGCACCGCAGAGGTCGACGCCTCGCTGCTGCAGCTCGCCCAGGTGGGCTTCGTCGCCCCCGACGACCCGCGGATGCTGGGCACCGTCGCCGCGATCGAGCAGGACCTGCTGCACGACGGCCTGCTGCTGCGCTACCGCACCGAGAGCGGCGTGGACGGGCTGAGCGGGGCCGAGAACCCGTTCCTCACCTGCTCGTTCTGGCTCGCCGAGCAGTACGCGGCGTCCGGACGGGTGGACGACGCCGTCGCCCTCATGGACCGCCTGGTCGGGTACTGCAACGACGTCGGCATGCTGTCCGAGGAGATCGAGGTCGCCACGGGCCGGCACCTGGGCAACACGCCCCAGGCGCTCTCGCACCTCGCGCTCGTGCGCGCCGCCGACGCGATCGGCGCGGCCCGGGACCGCCGGGACGCGGCGCCGTCGGAGGCCGTCCCCGGCTGAGACGGCCACGGCTGAGACGGCCACGGCTGAGACGGCGACGGCCGCCCTGCTCGGTGAGCGGGGCGGCCGTCGACGGTGCGGGGGCTGCGGGTCAGGCAGGCCACTCCGACGGGCCGGTCGAGCCCGCGGCGTAGGTGTCGAGCGGCACGTCGCCGGCCTTCCAGGAGTCGATGACCGGGGCGACGATCGCCCAGCAGCGCTCGGCGACGTCGCCGCGGATCGACAGCGTGGGGTCGTCGTGGAAGATGCCGCTGAGCACCTCGCCGTAGGGGGTGAGCTCGGGCTTGCCGAGGGTCACCTGGAACGTCGACTTCTCGAGGTCGAAGGGGTTGCCGACGCCGTTGGTGGTGACGCCGAGCTCCATCGTCTCGGGGCTGATCTCGATGCGCAGGGTGTCGGGGGTCGACGAGCCGCGCAGCCCCTCGGGGAGCGCGGGCACCGGCTTGAAGGTGATCAGCACCTCCTTGCGGATCTTCGTCATGCCCTTGCCCGAGCGGAGGATGAACGGCACGCCGGCCCAGCGGCGCGTCTTGACCTCGAACTCGACCTCGGCCAGCGTCTCGGTCTGGCGCTCGTCGTCCACGCCGTCCTCGTCGGCGTAGGAGGGGACGTCCTTGCCGTCGATCGTGCCGGCCGTGTACTGCGCCCGGCGGCTCGACGCGACGGGGTCGCCGCCCTTGACCCAGGTCGCGCGCAGCACGCGCGCGATCTCGCTGCGGAGCTCGACCGAGTCGATGCTCGACGGGGCGTCCATCGCGATGACGGCGAGCACCTGCAGCAGGTGGCTCTGGATCATGTCGATCAGCGCGCCGGCCTTGTCGTAGTACTGCGCGCGGCCCTCGAGGCCGAGGACCTCGTCGTAGAAGATCTCGACCTTCTCGATGTTGTCGCCGTTCCAGACGGGCTCGAACAGGCGGTTGGCGAAGCGGAGGCCGATCATGTTCAGCACGGTGGCGCGGCCGAGGAAGTGGTCGGTGCGGTGGATGCGCTCCTCCGGCACGATCTTCAGCAGCTCGGCGTTGAGCTCGCGGGCGCTCTGCTCGTCGGAGCCGAAGGGCTTCTCGAGGGCCAGGCGGAGGCCGTCGGGCAGGTCGATCTCGGCGAGCGCCTGGATCACCTTGGTGCTGATGGCGGGCGGCAGGGCGAAGTACATGACGGGGGTGCCCTCGGAGGCGGCGAAGAGGGCCTTCAGGTGCTCGACCGTCGTGGGGTCGCCCTGGATGTACCGGCTCGACGCCAGCGTCTTCTTCGCGAGGTCGCTGCCGGCGTCGCCGTTGAACGCGGTCTTGACGACGTCGTCCCATTCTTCGGGGCTGCGCTCGCTGCGGCCGGTGCCGATCAGCTGGACGTCGACCCCGCGGTCGCTCTTGAGCAGGCTCGCGAGGCCGGGCAGCAGGAGGCGCTCGGTGAGGTCTCCCGATGCTCCGAGGATGATGAGGGTGGTGGTGTCTGTCACAGGTACGGCTTCCGTGAAGGCGGCGACGGGTCGCCGCTCGGTGTGTGAGGGGTACGGGCTGCCGCGCCGGGGAGGGGCCGCGGCGCTCGTGACGGGCGTCCGCGGGCCCGGCGCAGGGCGCGACAGGGCGTTCGGCGACGATGCCTCGTCCACCGTACTGCCCGCGGGCGCCGACCGCCGTCAGCGTTCGCGGGGAGCGTCCTCGGCCTCGCCGTCGGCGGCCGGGCCCTGTGCCTCCTGGCGTCGCTCGCTGTCGCGCGGGGCGGTGTCGCGGGGCGCCGCGGGGTCGTCGACCGGGTCGCCCGCCGAGACCGCGCCATCGGCGTCCTCGTCGTCGGGCCGGGGCGCCGTGGCGTCGTCGGGGTCGAGCGCGGCGATGATCCGCCCGAGGGAGACGGCGACCGAGACGCCGCCGCTCGTGGCCACGGTCGGCAGCTCTCGGTGCTCGTCGATCGCCTGCCAGAGCTCCTCGACGTCGCGGCGGGCCGTGACGAAGGCGTCCCGGTCGTCGCCGCCGCGCCTCCTCACGACCTCGCCGACGCTGCGCACGGCACGGGCCACGACGGGGGCGAGGTCGTCGACGATGCCGATCTGGCGGCCGATGCGGCGGCCGAGGATGCCGGAGACCTCGGCGATGTCCTGCAGGTGGAACCCGACCCGCTCGAACACGACGAGGTCGGCGTACTCGGAGCCGAGGTCGCGGCGGCGCAGCACCCCGCGCGGGTTGAGGCGGCGGGACTCGTCGGCGTACTGGACGGTGTCGCGGACGTGTCGCAGGGTGCTCGGCAGCACGGCGACGCGACGCTCCCAGTCGTCGTCCTCGATCGGCCACTCGGCCTCGAACACGGTGGCGACGTCGTCGGCGCGGTCGGCGAGCGACGCCTGGACGCGCCGCAGCCGCTGCTCGGCCCGCCCGGTGTAGAGCGGCGGGACGATCAGGAGGTTGACGGCGACGCCCACCACGACGCCCACGCCGACCTGCACGACGTAGCCGGTCGAGTAGTCGCCCGCCTCGCCTCCCCCGAGCAGCAGGACGAACAGGCCGGCGGTGAGGACCCAGTCCCGCCCCGCCCCGAGCCAGCGGATCCCCGCGATGAGCGTGCCGAGGCCGACGACGAGCGCGACGGCGAGGACGCCGGGCCTGCCCTCCTGCAGCGAGAAGACCGTCGAGGCCAGCCCGACGCCGATCACGAGGCCGAGCAGCGTCTGCAGGCCCTGCTTCAGCGAGGTCCGGATCGTCGGCCACATCGCCAGCACGGCCCCGAGGGGCGCGTAGTAGGGGTACTCGGCGGCGACGCCCGGCACGTGGGGCGCGATCCAGTAGGCGAGGCCCGCGGCGAGCGCGCCCTTCGCCGCCATGAGGAGGCGGGGCTGCGCGAGCAGCGTGCGCGTCCACCGGGTGGCCGTGCGCGCGGAGCCGTGCGCGGCGGCGGGGCGGTCGGACATGTGCCGATGATGGCACCCGGCCGCGGTCGTCGGCTGGGTCGTCGTACCCCGTCCGGCGGCCGGACGGCCGGACGGTGTCGCCCGGGCCCGTCGTCGTCGTACACTGGTCGAACACACGTTCGAACCGACCTCGGCCGGGAGGTCCGACGAGAGAAGCACCGAGGCAGCCCGATGCGTTTCACCCACCTGCACGTGGCGTCGTCGTTCAGCGCGCACTACGGCACGACTCCCCCGGCCCAGCTGGTCGAGCGCGCCGCGGCGCAGGGCGCCGACGCGCTGGCGGTCACCGACCGCGACGGCCTCTACGGGGCGATCCGGCACATCGGCGCCTGCCGGGCGGCGGGCATCGACCCGGTCGTCGGCGTCGAGCTCGGCTGCCTCGACGACACCGCCGAGGAGGCGGGGGGCGCGACGGCCGCGGCCGGTCCCGGGGGCGGGGCCCGCACCTCCTCGGTCGACCGGATCGTGGTGCTCGCGCACGGGGCGGGCGGCGGCCGTGCGGGGGCGGGCTGGGCCTCCCTCTGCCGGGTGATCAGCGCGGCGCACGGCCGGGCGACGCGACGGGTGAGCGGCAGCGCCAACAGCGTCGCGACGATCCCGCGGTCGCGGCTGCGGTCGTTCCTGCGCGGCGACGAGGGCGCCGACGCGACGGTGCTGCTCGGCCCCGACTCCGACGTGGGCCGCCTCGTGGCCGAGGGGCGGCACACGGCCGCGGCGGCGTCCCTGGCCGCGTGGGCCCGCGAGCTGCCCGGCGGGGTGGTGGTCGAGGTGGTCTGCCACCTCACCGAGCCCGGCGAGAGCCGCAGCGTGCGGCACGCCGCACGGATGCTCGAGCTCGCCGAGCACGTCGGGGTGCCCGCCGTGCTCACGAACGCGGTCCGGTACCTCGACGCCGACGGGGCCGTCACGGCCGACGTGCTCGACTCGGCGGGCCACCTGGCGCCGCTGGGGGCGTTCACGCCGCAGCCGAACGCCCAGGCGTCGCTCAAGCCGGGCGACGAGATGCGGGCGCTGGCGATGCTCGTGGCCGACGCCTCGACGTGCCCCCGCCGGGCGGCGGAGGAGATGCTGGCCGAGACCGAGCGCCTCGCCGACCGGTGCCGCCTCGACCCCGAGGCCGACCTGCGCTGGCGACGGCCGAAGACGCCCGAGCTGAGCGCGATCGGCGTCGAGGGCGACCCCGACCAGGTGCTGTTCCGGCGGGCCGAGGCGGGCGTCACCGAGCGCTTCGGGCACGCCGACCAGGCGCTGCGCCGCACCGTCGACGAGCGGATGCGCTACGAGCTCGGCATCATCACGGGGTTCGGCTTCGCCAGCTACTTCCTCACCGTGGCCGACGTCTCGGCGCTCATGCGCGACATGCGGGTGCGCAACGCGGCCCGCGGCTCGGGCGCCGGCAGCCTCGTCACCTACCTGCTGCGCATCTCGAACGTCGACCCGATCGAGCACGACCTGCTGTTCGAGCGGTTCCTCGGCAACAAGCGCGAGACCCTGCCCGACATCGACATCGACGTCGAGTCGGCCCGGCGGCACGAGATCTACCGGGCGATCTTCGACCGCTACGGCAGCAACCGCGTCACGCTGATGTCGATGCAGTCGACCTACCGGGGCCGGGGCGCGGTCCGCGACGCCGGCCAGGCGCTGGGGCTCGACGACGACCAGATCGACCTCGTGGCGAACAACGTCTGGCGCTCGAACGCGCGCGACCTGCGCACCGCGATGGCCGAGAAGCCCGAGCTGCGCGCCATCGCCGACCTCGCCCGGCAGAACGGCCAGATCGACCTGCTCGTCGACCTCACCGAGCGGCTCGACCGGCTGCCGCGGCACATCTCGATGCACCCGTGCGGGGTGATCCTCGGCGACGCCGACCTGCTCAGCACCACCCCGGTGCAGCCGAGCGGCATCGGCCTGCCGATGAGCCAGTTCGACAAGCACGACATGAACGACGCCGGGCTGCTGAAGCTCGACGTGCTCGGCGTGCGGATGCAGAGCTCGATGGCCTACGCGCTCGACGAGATCGAGCGCGTGAACGGCGCCCGGGCGGCCCTGGCGGGCGGGCTCGCCGTCGACGTGCCCTACGTCGACCGGCGGGGCCGGGTCGAGCTCGACGAGATCCCGCACGACGACGAGCCGACCTTCGAGGCGATCCGCACCACGCACACCCTGGGCATGTTCCAGATCGAGAGCCCGGGCCAGCGCGAGCTGATCGGCAAGATGCAGCCCGACCGCTACAGCGACCTCATCGCCGACATCTCGCTGTTCCGGCCCGGCCCGATGAAGGGCAACATGGTCGCCCCGTTCCTCGACACGAAGCACGGGTTCCAGCGGCCCGACTACCTGCACCCGAGCTTCGCGCCGTTCCTCGACGACAGCTACGGGGTGGTGATCTACCACGAGCACGTGCTGCGCATCCTCGAGGCGACGATGGAGGTCACCCTCGCCGAGGCCGACGAGATCCGTCGGCACATGGGCAAGGGCGACGACGACGCCCTCGAGGTCGAGTTCCGCCGACGCACGACGGCGAACGTCGACGACGACGGCCGGAGGCGCTTCACCGACGCGCAGGTCGACAAGATCTGGGCGGTGCTCAAGGGGTTCGGGTCGTTCGGCTTCTGCAAGGCGCACGGCGCCGCCTTCGCGCTGCCGACGTACCAGACCGCCTGGCTGAAGACCCACTACCCGGCCGAGTTCCTCGCCGGGGTGCTCACCCACGACCCCGGCATGTACCCGAAGCGCCTGCTGCTGACCGAGGCGCGGCGGATGGGCGTGCCCGTGCTGCCCCTCGACGTGAACGCGTCGACCGACGTCTACCGGGTCGAGCGGGTGCGGGCGCCCGCGACGCCGATCGCGCCGAGCCGGCCGGGCGACCTCGGCATCCGCCTGTCGCTGTCCGACGTGCACGGCATCACCGACTCCGAGCTCGCGCGCATCGTCGTGGGCCGGCCGTACGAGTCGATCACCGACTTCTGGCAGCGGGCGACGCCCTCGCGGCGGCTGATCGAGCGGCTGGCGCAGGTCGGCGCGCTCGACTCGCTCGCCGGTCCCGGCCGCACCCGCGGCGACGTGCTCGCCCGCGTCCGGTCGCTGACGCAGCGCACCGCCCGGCCACGCGCCTCCGACGTGCAGAACCAGCTCGACTTCTCGGTCGACGACTCCGCCGAGGTGCCCACGGGCACCCCCGACGTGAGCGTGCGCGACCGGGTCGGCGACGAGCTCGACATCCTGTCGATGGAGGTCACCGAGCACGTGGTCGAGAGCTACCGGCCGATGCTCGACGACCTCGGGGTCGTCCGGGCGGCCGACCTGCGCGACCACTGGAACGGCACGACCGTGCTCGTCGCCGGCATCCGCATCGCCACCCAGACCCCGCCGATGCGCAGCGGCAAGCGGGTCGTGTTCATCAGCGTCGACGACGGGACCGGCTGTGCGGACGCGACCTTCTTCGAGGAGGCGCAGGCGCGGTCCGGCCCCCTCCTGTTCGGCACGAAGCTGCTGCTGATCCAGGGGCGGACGCGCCGCACCGGCGAGCGCGGCATCTCGCTCGAGGCCGAGGCCGCGTGGGACCTGAAGGCGATGTGGCGCGACTGGCAGGCGGGCCGTGCCGCGGCGGGGGCGACCGAGGGCCACGGGCTGCCCGACCTCTCGGACGCGTCTGCGTAGGGTGGCGGGCATGAGCGACGACCAGCAGGCGAAGGGCACGTACGTCGAGCCCGGCCAGGAGTACACCCGCGACACGAACTACATCGAGGACCGCGTGACGCGCGACGCCGTCGACGGCTGGCCCGTCGAGGCCGGCCGCTACCGGCTCGTCGCCGCCCGCGCCTGCCCCTGGGCGAACCGCACCGTCATCTCCCGCCGCCTGCTGGGCCTCGAGGGCGCGATCTCGCTCGGCCTGCCCGGCCCCACCCACGACGCCCGCAGCTGGACCTTCGACCTCGACCCCGACGGCCGTGACCCGGTGCTCGGCATCGAGCGCCTGCAGGAGGCCTTCTTCGCCCGCACGCCCGACTACCCCCGCGGCATCACGGTGCCGGCGCTCGTCGACGTGCCGAGCGGCAAGGTCGTCACGAACGACTTCCCGCAGATCACCCTCGACTTCGCCACCGAGTGGACCGCGCACCACCGCGAGGGCGCGCCCGACCTCTACCCCGAGCACCTGCGGGCCGAGATCGACGAGGTGAACGCGGTGGTGTTCCGAGACGTGAACAACGGCGTCTACCGCGCCGGGTTCGCCGGGTCGCAGAAGAGCTACGAGCGGGCCTACCGCACGCTCTTCGAGCGCCTCGACCAGCTCTCCGACCGCCTGGCCGACCAGCGGTTCCTCGTCGGCGACACCATCACCGAGGCCGACATCCGGCTGTTCACCACGCTGGCCCGCTTCGACGCGGTGTACCACGGCCACTTCAAGTGCAACCGGTCGAAGCTCACCGAGATGCCGGTGCTCTGGGCCTACGCCCGCGACCTGTTCCAGACGCCGGGCTTCGGCGACACCATCGACTTCGCCCAGATCAAGGCGCACTACTACGTCGTGCACAGCGACATCAACCCGACCGGCATCGTCCCCGCCGGCCCCGACCCGTCGGGCTGGCTGACCGAGCACGGCCGCGAGCAGCTCGGCGGCCGCCCCTTCGGCGACGGCACTCCCCCGGCCGCCCCGCCCGAGGGCGAGCGGGTGCCGCCGCTCGTCGCGTGATCGACCCGAGCGACCGGCTGCGCAGCACGCGCGACGAGGCGGTCGCGCTGGCCGCCCGCCTGCTGCGCGACATGGAGGCGGTGGCCGTGGCCCGCGAGGGCGCGAACGTCGACGACGAGCACGACCCCGAGGGCTCGACCATCGCCTACGAGCGGTCGCAGCTCGACGCGGTCCGGCGCTCGGCGCTCGACCGCGCCGCCGACGCCGAGGCGGCGATCGCCCGGCTCGCCGCCGGTACGTTCGGCCGGTGCGAGCGCTGCGCCGCGCGCATCGGCGAGGCGCGGCTCGAGGCCCGGCCCACCGCTCGGCTCTGCATCGACTGCGCGACCTGACCCGCGCCTCCTCGGCTCTCGGCCCCGGGCCGGCCGTGCGCCGTCGTCAGGAGGCCGGTGTCGCCCCGGCCCCGTCGCCCTCGCCCGGAGCGGGCGGGAGGGCGTAGACGCCGTGGCCCGTCCGTGCGATGACCTGCTGGCGCGCCAGCACCGAGAGGGTCGACAGGACGCTCGAGCGCCGGTAGCCGGGCAGGGCCGCGACGATCTCGGTCGTGCGCAGCGCCCCCGCCCGCAGCACCTCGGGGATGCGCTCCGCGAGCGAGTCGCCCGGCGCGCTGCCCTCGGCGGTGCCCACGACGCCGTCGGCCGGCACGGCCGCGCCCACCTCGGCGGCGTACTCGGCGCGGGCCTGCGCGAGGCCCTCGGCCGTCACGCGCGTGGTCGCGCCGTCCGGCCCGGCCGGCTGCGCGTACGGCGCCAGGGTCAGCGAGCGGCCGACGCGACCGTGCACGGCGGACGCGCTGGTGCCCTGGTGCTCGGCGATCTCCGGGTAGGAGGCGCCCCCCAGCAGCAGGACCGCCTCCCCCTCCAGCCCCAGCCACTGGCCGAGGCTCGCGATCTCCCAGCCCGCGGCCGTGACGGCGGAGCCCCACACCTCGATGTCGTCCGCGTGCTCGGTGGTGAGGACGCGGAGGTCGTCGAGCAGCTCGAGCAGGCGCCCGCGCGCGTCGTCGACGATCTCGGCCGTGAACTGCGGCGGGCGTCGAAGTTTGATCGGTCGTGACATCTGTGAAAGACTATCCAAGTTGTCCGAGCGGCAACGCGACGTCGTCCGGCGATCCGGGCGTCACATCCCCCATTCTTCCCAGGAGTTCCCATGGCATTCGCAATCGTGCGCGCCGGCGGCCGTCAGGAGAAGGTCGAGGTCGGGACGATCCTGACCGTCGACCGTCTCAAGGCCTCGGCTTCCGACACCGTCTCGTTCGTCCCCGTCCTTCACGTCGACGGCGACACGATCCTCACCGGCGACGACCTCGCGAAGGTCACCGTCGAGGGCGAGGTCCTGAACGACCTCCGCGGCCCGAAGATCGTCATCCAGAACTACAAGAACAAGACCGGCTACA
>Ga0265797_10002385_pt1 | contig 31680 bp, 24 predicted proteins | sample P2T30metagenome_FD_192433 | JGI IMG/M metagenome (GOLD analysis project Ga0265797, IMG submission 192433) | Plant litter microbial communities from East Loma Ridge, Irvine, California - P2 T30 | ecosystem: Environmental > Terrestrial > Plant litter > Unclassified | place: USA: California... | reverse complement strand
ACTCTTCTCCTTTCTTGTCATCTTGCGCGCTCACACAGCTCAGGTTTGAGTTTCATGGGGTACCGCGGGGGAGCTCACCTCGGATATGACGACGAATGGCATGTCCCGTAACCTGGCATGTCTGGGATAGACTTTGGGGAGCCGTTGGTGACCTTCAAAGAGGTGGTTCATGGTCGTGTAGCGGGCCATAGTTGGCAGCGCCGCCAGGTCATCTCGTGGCTGTACATCTGTAATCCTTTGACTGAGCCACTTCCTGTTCTGTTTGGCACACTTTGAACAAAACGCCAACATGGAATCAAACTCGGGTATGGCCATGCCTGTCCTCGTGGCACGGCAGCAGCAAGTAAGTGGTGAAGTCATGCGAAAGCAATGATTGCATGAACTGACACTGGCCTCAGACTGGCAGCAATCGTGGCGGAGGAAGCAACTCTTTGAGTGGAATGGTGTCGACTTTGGTGCCTACCTTCGTCATCTCTATCGTCGTGTTTCTCCTCTTCCTCCTCCTTTCGCGTCGCATTGACAGAGTCTATCAACCTCGATCCTACTTGGCAGCTTTGCGCAAGCCACAACTATCGCCCAAACGTACCCCCGGATTGTTTGGCTGGCTCAAGGAGTACTCTGGCCTTAGCGATGACTACGTTCTCGGCCACTCGTCGATTGACAACTACTTATGGCTCCGCTTGTTCAAAATGCTGGCCTTGATGTGCTTTGTCGGCTGCCTGATAACTTGGCCTGTACTCTTCCCGGTCAATGCTACTGGCGGTGGTGGACAAAGCGGCCTGGACATTCTCAGCTTCAGCAATATTACACCGGGCAATCGGTATTACGCTCAGGCACTTGTCGCATGGGCATTCCTATCGTGGGTCTTGTTCATGATCACTCGTGAGACCATCTACTTGACCAAACTTCGCCAACAATACTTCGCGTCGCCATTCGAATCGAGCCGTATCTCTACAAGGACAGTCTTGTTCACCAATGTCCCAGAAGAAGCCCGTACCGAAGAACACATCAGGAGAGAATACGCCGGCGTTCGATCTGTGTGGCTTGTCAACGTACCTGAAGAGCTCGCTGAGGATGTGGATGATAGAGATACCGCTGCGGACAAGCTCGAGGTTGGCGAGACCAAGTTACTCTCAAACTTCGTGAAGAGACAATTGAAGAGCGAGAAAAAGAACAAACCCAGTGCCGTTACACCTGGCGCAAATGGAGAGCAACCTACATTCGAGATCAACAAGAAGGACCGCCCGACGCATCGTCTGAAGGTGTTGAAATTCCTGCCCTTCGGCAAGAAAGTCGACACAATTGAGTGGTCTCGGGACGAGCTTAAGCGCCTCATTCCGGATGTCTCAAAGAAACAGCATGCAACACGCAATGATCGCCCCAAACCACAGGGTGCATGCTTTGTCGAGTTCGAAAGTGTCCAGGCTGCATACGCCGTCTTCCAGAGCACTGGCATGAAGAATAAGATCAAGATGACGCCTGCTGAACTTGGAACTCATCCAGACAATGTCGTAAGTTTGGTTGACATTATCACAACCTGGATCGTACTAACGTTGCAAACATAGATTTGGAAGAACACTATCAAGCCTGCCGCGAAGACACGGATTTTGAACATCCTCGCGACTGCATTTGTCTGGTTCTTGTGCATCTTCTGGACAATTCCTGTGGCAGTCATTGGTGCTATCAGCAACATTAACGTAAGCAGATTCGTTTTGTATGATGAGATCAATAACTAACATGGCCAGTACTTGACGGAAAATGTCAAATTCTTAAGCTTTATCGACTCGATCCCGCCGGTCATTCTGGGAGTTGTCACTGGTCTCTTGCCTGTTGTGTAAGTTCTTAACAACGAAGTTCGCACGAGAAGGATATCTGACAACAATCCAGTCTACTCGCTGTACTGATGGCTCTGGTGCCTATTGTGTGCGGTATACTGGCTAGGATGTTTGAGCCGACTGAGAGTCGTGTTCAGATGAAGGTACAAGGCTGGTGAGTATCACTCAATGGTTGTCGTTGCGCGAATCCCAGATCCATATGGCGGCACAACTAAGCATAATATGAAAGCTTCTCTGGGACTAACACTTCTGCAGGTACTTCCCCTTCCAGGTCATCCAAGTGTTCCTTGTTACTACATTCGCCAGCGGTGCTGCCAGTGTGGCCTCGCAGATCGTATCCGACCCTACAAGCGCTGTATCGCTACTGGCCGAGAACCTGCCCAAAGCCTCGAACTTCTACATCTCTTACTTCATCCTCTTCGGTTTGATGAATGCAGCAATGCAATTGCTGCAGATAGCGCCGCTTCTGTTCTTCCTGGTACTTGGCAACATCCTGGACAAGACACCTCGTAAGATGTATAACCGCTACGTCAACCTGGGCGGCCTAGGCTGGGGAGCCCTCTATCCAAAGTTCACAAACTTGGGAGTGATTGGTAAGGAGATATTGAAAATGAACCTATGAATGTGTGCTGACTTTCAAAGCTCTTGCGTACTCTTCAATCGCGCCATTGGTGCTAGGTTTCGCGACCGTTTGCTTTACCTTGCTCTACTTCGCCTTCCGCTACAGCTCGATCTTCACTCTCGGAACCGATGTGTCGACGCGCGGCGAGTCTTACGGCCGTTCCTTGTTCCAACTCACAACAGGCCTCTATCTTTCTGAGCTGTGTCTCATCGGCTTGTTCGGTATTGGTATCGGTGACACCCCGATGTCGATTGGACCTCTGGTCTTGATGGTTGTTTTCCTTGTTGGGACCATTCTGTGGCACATCTGGCTGAAGCGCAAGGTCAAGAAGCTTGATCAAGAGTTCGCAAGCGGAGCGGTTGCAAGCCAGCCTTCCCAGGGCGCTGGTGCGCACTACGGCGATGCACGCGGGTCAGACGATGTCGAGAAAGCGAGAGCGCTTAGCGAGGATGACCACTCCAAAGCGCATTCGCCTTACAGCGAGCACCCACTTGAGCCAACTGCTCAAACACAGACATACACGCAGAAGGACAAGTTGCCACTTGGGCAGCGAGTCAAAGCCTTCTTTGCTCCAACTACCGCGGCCAACCAGACCATTCAGACTATCTGGCCAACTATCGGCTCTCCTGTTCGCCCTTACACCCAGGAAGAGCATGATGAAGCATACGTACACCCTGCCATCATTACTGACTGCCCGACCGTTTGGATTCCAAGGGACAAGTATGGCTTGTCAACACAGGAAGTTGCTGCTTCAAAGCAGACCGTTGGGAAAGATCTCCTGAACATCACGGACGAGGAGGCTTGGTTCAACGAGAAAGGAAAGATCGATTGGAGGCACGAAGACGAGGGTGACCTACGCAGGGTACCAATCTGGGAGCAAGAGCCCGTTTACTGAGAAGATGGCCATACGAGGTGATTTTCAACATATTTCTTTGAGTTCATATAATACCTTTATAATGCGATAATAAATGATCTTAAACCTGAGATTTCAATCCTTCTTCAATCGCCAACCAGTCCACGCAGCTTTCTGGCACTGTGCCCTCAATATCAAAATCCCCAGACGTCGAACTCTGACCTTCTACCATCTTTTGCCGCTCAGCCAAATTTTCATTCGCGCTGGTCGGTATCTGTGGCAAAGTAGCGAGCTGTGCTTTGTAATTCATGAAGTCTTCAAACAGCGACAACGTCCCAATGTCACTCTCGCGCTTCTCTGCAACTTTTCCTGCTTGAGACGTATTCCTTCGGTCATAAGTGGCGGCACTGGGTTCAAATTGAGCAAGGCCATAAGAATTAGATCCTTGCCAGAACTCGTACACGCAGCCACCAGAAAAGACTTCGGTCATTTCCGGCGAGTAAAGTGTTGGAGTTTCGGCGAACTTGCGAGGCGACTTCGTGGTGTCCCCGGCACCGTACTCGGAAATGACGATCGGGATGTTGATGCCGTTATATTTCTCGATCTGTCGAACTCATGTCAGTGGTGAAGTCATGTAAGGAGTATCGACTTGCGTACCAGTTCGTCGCGGCCTCTCATATCATCATTTGACTTCCCGGCTAGTTGAAACCCAGTACACTTCGCTGTTGTCAGCCATTTTCACAATGCAGTGATTAGTGATAAGGACGAACCGTCCAAAAGTCAACGCAGCTGTTCCTGTTGCCCGCTGTCATGTAGTCCACGATCTTCCTATCGTACTTGTATTGGCCACCACCAAAGCCAACAGGCAGAGGACGTTGTCCACAAAGTTGATGCTTCAATTCCATGTAGTGCTTCAAATCTCGGACAACGGCTCTGATGACCGGGGCACACTTCTCTGAGTCTGAGTCATTGATCAAGTGTTCGGTGATAAGAACACCCAACGCATTGGGGAAATTGGCCACCGCGTCGACTGTTCGAAAGAAGGCAGTGAGAAGACCCTCGCTGTACGTCCCGTAAGGATTGTTCCTATGAATGCAGTGCTTGACAGTCGAAAGCGTCTAAGCGCACATTGCGATATTAGCCAAATGAAGCTATAGGCCGAGATAGAGCGATACTGACAATGAAGACATGAATTCCCGCCTTCTCGAGAAGCTTCATAGCCTTAGTACAGGGTTTGGTAGGGTCGATCGTGTCTCACAATGTATCAGCGCAAGCAGTGGCCCAGAAAAATACATTTGAACGTACAAATAAGAAGAGTGTTGATTCCCAATTCCTGAAAGAGATGTACATCATGCTGTAGCTGCGCAAGACGGTCGTCCGATATGAGATCGCGTCCGCCAGGTGTGAAGTCGTCGCTGTGGTTCGCTTGATACACGACGCCTTTTACGAAAAACTTGCATAGCGTCAATAAATGTGTTATGGTCGAGACTCTACGCTGTGCCCTTACAGGGTCATCGTCTTTCCACAAGTATCGCCCTTGTACTCGCACATGAGACTTTGTTGTGGCCATCGTGAATCAGACTTGATAGCGCGGTCAAACTTTATAGAGACAGCGACTCATCTGTGCAGACTCAAAGGAATCAAAATCGCCTCCAGCGATGATGGAACAAATCGACTTGAGTCTTGACTCTTATGTCTAGGCAACACAGGTACGCACACGTCATGCTCGGCGGAGTGGCAAAAACTCCAACCCCGCTGGGCTCCACCAAGAATCCTTCGAGCGCATGACGTTTTAGCTTCTTGAACGGTCGCCAGGAGTATAACAGTCATTTTCAAGTAAAATGTTGCTATCATACATTTTGGCTCCTGTCACGAAGAATGAACGCTCAATTATTGCATCAAAAGGTAAATCTCAAATCAGACGGCTCGCCGCTGTTCCCGGAGTTGTTGATCGCATCGACAAAGAGGCTACCCATGTCAAAATCTTGACCGTCTGAACTGGTGCCATACGGGAAGCCGTCGAACAAGAATGATAGATCTTGTTGATCCCACTGGATGCCTTGAGTAGTGTCTTCATTGTCTATTCCACTTCCATTGTGGTTTGGCATCTCGAAAGCTGGTGCAGAGAGTGACACATCGTTGGTGTTGTTGAGGTTGGAGGTGTCGCCGGTGACAGTACAAGGCATTGATTGAGCAGAAAGTGGCACGTCGTGTTGTGGTACCCTCGTCCTGTTCACATTGTGCACGAGCTTCCTACTGGCTAGCTCGTTGAGAAGGTCGCGTGACCTCTTCGCCCCAGCCCAGTACTCGCCTGTGGCACTAAGGATATCCGAAGCGGCTCGAATACTAGTTAGCAGGGCCTCCTCCGTGGTCTCCGCTCGGAGTTGTGTAACTGTTGAAACACAGTAGATCAAGCAGAATGCATGCAAGATGACAGCATGGCATGTACTCCAGTTGTAGACAAGCATGTCTCGAGTGTAGAGGTCTCGGAACAACTTGATAGCGCTTATGGAGCTTTCATAGCAGCGTCGCAAAAACTCCGGGCGAGGTTGAGGAATGCCTGGCGTCGGAAGGAAGAGTATCATCTTCATCGTGTGATATTGTGTCTTGCATAGCAATTCGCCATAGTCGGAGTGCGTGTTCGAGTCCAGGGGTATGCTGGCATACCATTCATCAAGCTGAGTCCTCATGTTGTCTTGCCATTGTAGAATGTCACGAATGGCAGGATATGCGTAAGAAGGCGCTTCTCGGTTGACACTGTGCAGGACATACTTTATCTCAGAATTCATCCTGGCAAGCTTGAAGAAATGAATAGCATAAGCCATGTGGCCTGCCTGCTCCGCGGAGATCAAAACGTTGTCGCCTTGATCGAGATATTCATCGTTGACCTGAGTTGGCAGCTTTGCGACACTGTTAGCGACCGGGCGCAGTCAGAACGGCACATTGTACACATACCCGGAGATCACACGCTTCGTCACGTAGTCCAATTGGTCGACCCATCATCGTACTCAGCTTCCTGTCAAGCGAGTAAACAACCCAAAATATTCTTGTCCGCATTTCTCTTTGGAGAAGAGATAAGGAAATTGCTCTGGACGGTTCTCTTTGCAAACCAAGGTCAATAACCATGGCTATACACTGGTAATTGATGGACCAGGCGTTGAAGTGAGAAGAAGGACTATGCATTGCATAGATCATTAGAAGTAATAGACACTGCAATCCTCGCATCGAATTCTCGACATGAATGCTCGAGAACTTTTTTACCGCAGCGGCGCACCATCCTGCCGACGGAAGCTCGACATGCGATCGACGAGAGAGAACAAGTGCAGAGATGGAGAGGACCATCGTGACTTGAAAGGTAGCCATCTCGTCCTGCGTGTCGGGATTGAAGGTCTCGCATATGAGTCTCTCGTGGCTAGGCTTATGTAGGAATGGGTATTGCAAATGGATGGTGTCGAAGTACGCTTCGGACAGCTGCTTTGTCAGTGCTTCTGTTGCAGGCAGGCCAACGGGGATATTTTGAAACGCTTTGATCGCGATATCGCGTTCATGACGGCGAGCGCCCTGCGACTGCTCTGTGCTGTCCGTCCGTCTGCTGTCGTGGTTGGCGTTAGTAGATCCGAGTAGCTGTGTAAAGAAATAACCGCCCGAAGAGCCAATATATTTTGGGTCGCCTCCGGCAGAGAGCGATACCAAGCCGACTTGATGAGAAAGATTTCGTTCCGGCGACAGGTTCCTTTGCCGCTCAGCATCGTTCTCGCTCTGGATGACTGCATTGGCCGCCGAGACAAAGGACTGGGAGTAGCCATGGTTGGCTTCAACATCATCCGCTTCAATGCCATTTGTCACATTGCTGACGCTTCTGTCGGCATTCTTGGCTCTGCTTCCGCCAGTGGCTCTTGGTGGTAGAGATGGCGAAGGTGAATGATGATGCAGCTGAGTTCGCCTTGATGCCGGAAGATCGTCTTCGTAGATGCACTCCGCATCGGTTCTCACACAGGCACCACACCGACTTGCTGCATCGCAGCGAATCTTACGCTGACGACATCTCTTGCAAGCAATACGTAAACGTCGTACCTGCCGTCGTCGGGTCGTTGTGGGTGTAAGATCCGCCATCGTAAACTATTGACGGAGTTTGCGAAGACGGAGCGGAGCGGAAACTGTATTGAGATTAACCGTATGCCAAGCGTCCACAATATCGGACTATCAAAGGTTTGGATACTTTACGTACAAGTGATTGTATGTATTCTTAGTTATGTACTTGATACTACCTGTACATTAAGAAAAACAGCTCTCCTATGTCAAGAGTAGAAATTGTAATGCAGATCATACATCTGAGCTTTCATACTCGACGATTTTGGTGCTGGCAATCGCAACCATGTGAACGTACGAAGACTTGCTCGCTCTAGTCTTCTCGAAATCATCCGGGCTGCACTCGGATGTTCCGTTTCGGCCTTTGCCCTCCCTTCTTGTACGATGAAAAGCAATAAGTGTTATCCGAGGCTCGTGAGACTTGAATAGACATTTCCGGGGCATTGATTGAACATTCTATCAAAATCTTTCCTAAGAACTGCATACCAACTTCTAGTTGTACCCTTTCACATCGCAACTTACGATTCGACAACACGCAAAGATGACCATCGTTCACATAGGTGTGTGCTCATACACCTTATTGTTGACGGAAACTGGCAGCTAATACATCGCAGTGCTCTTCAAGTTTCGATCCGAAGTCTCAAAAGCGCATAAGGACTTGTTCGCGAGCAGTCTCAAGAAGCTCAAGGACCTGTCATGCGTGAAAGACAACCGTCTTCTTGTCGGAGGACCTTCGATCACCGACCCGATAGAGCGCAGCAAAGGCTTCCAATATGCTCTTTTGAGCTACCACCATGATCGCGAAGCTTTGGCTGCTTACCAGGCTTCTAAAGAACACCATGAGTGAGTTTGCCCATAATTGCTCGCTCCAAATGCCGTATAATCGTTTTCTGACTGCTATGGTAGAGTGACTTCAAAGCTCATGTTCCCTTATAAGGAGGACCTGATAAGGTTCGACTTCGAAGTTGCGCCTGAGGATGAATACATGTGCGAGTTTCTGGCGAAGGCCGCGATAAAGTCAACAGATCAATGAAAGACAGAATATATATACCCATAGCGTTACAATCATATGCTACAGAGTGTGATACATCATGAAACAGAGTGACAGAAAGTATCGAAGGATCTTCACTCAGAACCACACAGGCTACCGTGATGTTTGTCAATTACAGAGCAAATGTGAAGCACTATCATTTCCGTACAATTCAATAGACATGTTTACAACTAAGGCATATGGCCACCATCGTATCACTCCTCCCACCGATCCACACACAGAGGCGGGGCGCCAACAGCTCGAGCCTCATCGTTCAAGGTGTCGATCTCAGCCTGCACAAAAGGTATGCCATTGGCCTCACGATCCACCTGGTTCAGCTGCTCAATCTCTCCAGGGAAGTAAATTCTGTCAACACCCTCCATCTTATCAGAGCCAATGACACGCTGATACAGGTACTCCAAGCGCTCACGGAATTCTGCTGCGCTGACGAACAAGTCGGGCTTGATGGCGATCAGGAAATGGCCAACATCCGCAGGCTTCGAGAAGTCGTAAGGTCCAGTGACGTGGCCCGCAAACGCAGATCCAGACAAGACACCAGAGAAGACATCCATCATGACGGCGAGCGCTGAGCCCTTTGGGCCACCCATGGGAAGCATGACACCCTCCAGAGCAGCAGCGGGGTCATCAGTGAAGCGTCCCTCGCTGTCGAGTGCCCAATCCGTCGGGATCTTCTCGCCTCGTCGCTTCGCTTTATAAATCTTGCCTCGCGCCGCAATTGAAGGCGCCATGTCCAAGATGAACGGATGTTCTCCTGGTGCGCCGCACGCAATGGGTGAGACCCCGAGAAGCTTGGATCGGCCACCCCAGGCTGGCAGGGCTGGTGATGAGTTGGTAAAAACCAAGCTCAGCATGTTGGCGTCTATAGCTTGTTGACACAGCCATGCAGACATGCCGAAGTGATTTGAGTGTTTGATGGACACCATGCCGATGCCGAACGTGCTGGCCATCTCGATAGCTTTGGCCATGCCCAGCTTCGAGGGAATGGCACCAAATGCATTCTTGCCATCAACTTGGGCAACGACCGGAGTGAGCTCGGTGATCACGGGCTGCGCTTTTGGATCAGTCAATCCTTCTCGGGCGCGAGTCATGTATGATGGTAGGCGATTGATGCCGTGAGTGTCGACGCCACGTAGATCAGCGGCGACCAAGCAGTCAGCGACTGAAGCAGCATCTTCTGCCGATAGACCATTTCCGGTCAGAACAGCAGCAGCAAAGGCTCGCGCGCTCGACGGCGAGATCCTGCCTTTGCGTTGGGGGGCATCTTCTTGTGGGGCATCCATGATCTTTGGGGTTGTGACTGTGGTTGAAGTGGTATGTCAAAAGGTCTTGCACTCGCTAGTCTTGATCGGAATATGGGCGCAGCCGTGACAGTGAGATTAAGCTGCTCTTGAGTATGCCAGAATATTTTTCACAAGAATACTGTTCTTATTTCATAGGTATGCGAGCGACCACTTCAGGTGTTCGGAGATCCGAAGGGCGCAGAGCGGAGCTGCCGAGAAGACATTCCCCACCGAAAACGCTTGCTTCGGAATCTCCGTGCTCTTCAACTCAGTCCTGGCGATTAACGAGCTCGTTACTTGAGACAGAAGCCAAGACAGTATTGGTGCTTCAAGATTTTGCTTAGCTATGTATCGATGTGATGAGGTTGGCGTCTTTGCGCTGAGAACAAGAGGAAATCAAGAAATGATGACAGCAGACATACGCACATACGCGCAACGAAACATAGAATTGAGATCTCGACAATGGCCACGGCGAAGCAAATTGTCACGTCTATATAAGTCTAATTCAGCGTTCCGTTCGCCGTAAGGAACTCAAAGTCCGCCCCATGCTCGGCCTGATTAACAGTTCCTTCATACAAACCGCGATAACCCCTTCTCTTGACTCCCAGAATCCGTCGACCCTCAACAACTTGCTTCTCCTTCGCAAGCACCGCTTGTCGCTCGACAATTCGTTCCTGTATCTCGGCCTCAGTCAATTGAATATGAAGGCGACGAGCCGCCACGCTACATTCAATGACATCGCCGTCTCGCAAGATGCCGAATGGCGAATCGACCATCCCAGACTCTGGAGAGATGTGCAGGACAATAGTTCCACCAGCAGTGCCCGACATACGCCCATCTGACAGTCGCAACATGTCTTTGACGCCAGCTAATTTCCTTGGAATGGGTATAACGCCAGACTCCGGCATGCCGGGGTTGCCGATTGGTCCTGTGCTCTTGAGCACGAGGACAGAATCCTTGTCAACATCGAGATCGTCCCTGTCAATGCGCATAGCCAGGTCCGCAGTGTTATGGAAAACAACAGCACGGCCAGAGAATTCGAGCAGGCGTCTGTCTTTGGACGCTGCAGCTTTTAGTATTGCTCCGCCCGGGGCTAGGTTTCCGGAGAGAACGACCAGTGCTGAGTTGTCGTACAATGGATTGTCAAATGTTCGGATAAGAGTGGTTGAGTACGGGAAAGACTTGAAAGGATGCGCATCGAGCCGCTCACCAAGCGTCTCGCCGGTGATGGTCTTCGCGTCCAGACACAAGAGCGGACGTAGAGTGTGCAGCAACGCCAGCATGCCACCTGCATTATGGAAGTCTGTCATGTAATTGTCGCCACTTGGCTTCAGGTCCACTAACAAAGGTGTCTTCCTGCCAATCTCGTCGACGGTCTGGAGCGTAATAGAACCAGCGAGCTTCGGATGTCGGTTGATGATGGCCATCAGGTGCACGATCGCATTCGTCGAGCCTCCGATGGCTTGCAGTACAGTGATGGCGTTGATGAACGATTCGCGAGTCAAGAGGCCCTGGGGTCTGAGTGTGTCGTCTGAAGCGACCTTGACGGCTGCGCTGCCAGTCTGTTCGGCGACACGGATTCTTGCTGAGGACACGGCAGGAGCTGATGCGCCTTCGAACGGCATGAGACCAAGAGCAGCAGTGATACACGCCATTGTGCTTGCAGTCCCCATCACACCACAAGTGCCAGCCTGGAAACGATGTCAACAATAATCCCGTGCAAAAGTCAACTGGCACACTTACTGTAGGAGCCAATTCATAATTAATATCAGCAATGTCCTCAATGTCCATCTCTCCAGCGCGGTAAGAAGCCCAATTATTCCTGCAATCAGTACAAGCACCAATGCGAGTGCCCTTGAACGAGCCCGGCATCATCGGACCCACTACCAGCGGCAGGACCGGCTTATTGGCAGATATGCCTCCCATCAACTGTGCAGGAACAGTCTTGTCACACCCTCCAATCATGACACACACATCCACAGGTTGTGCTTTGATCATCTCCTCAGTGTCCATAGACATCAGATTCCGGAGGAACATGCTGGTTGGCGAAGAGAAAGACTCGTGCAGGCTGATGGTCGGGAACTCGATCGCGAGACCTCCCGCGAGATGAACGCCTCGCTTGACAGCCTCCACGAGCTGGGGAACTTGGGCGTGGCATGGGTTGAAACCAGAGTTTGTGTTGATGATGCCCACTATGGGTCGTGAAAGAGCGTCTTCGCTGTATCCGGCGGCTTTAATGAACACTTTTCGTAAGAAAAGTGAGAAGTGGGCATCGCCGTAGGAGGTCAATCCTCTTCTCAGACCTGTTTGTTGCGAATCGATAGGATGGTCGAGATCGTAGTCCTGTAAGTTGGCCATTGTGAAGACGTGCTATCCCCTGCTATGTGTCAGTCGTTTCAATTTAATCTCGAGGAGAGAAAGGCTCACTTCTAATGTAAGCCAATATCAGTCAACACACAACCGCCGCTCACGCTTCGGAGAAGCCGCCCACGCAAACTCCGCTTCCCTTCCACGATCTCCGCCGCCTTTGCCCACCGTCCCAGGCCAATGTAAATAGCCATAAACCGTACGCCGATCAAATAAGCGTCAAGGATTAATTCGTCAAATCAAAAACCAAAACCAGACTCATCCTTCAACAAAAAAACAAAATGCTAGACCTCACCAACAAAATCGCCCTAATCATCGGCCTCGGCCAGCAAGATCAACCATCCTCCGCCCAAGACTCAACCTGGGGCATCGGCGCAGCCACAGCCTTCAAACTCGCCTCGCGCGGCGCCAAAATCTTCGGCGGCAACCGCAGTCTCGCCTCAGCAGAAATCACACGAGACCGCATCCGCGCCGCAGGCGGCACATGCGACGTCGTGGAAACGAATGCCACCGACGCCGAATCCGTGACGGCTCTGGTAGAAGCGTGCATGAAGAAGCATGGCCGTATCGACATCCTCGTTAACAATGTTGGTCGCTCGGAGCCTGGGTGCCCTGCGAGCATGAGCGAGGAGACGTGGGATGCGCAGATGGAGGTTAATCTCAAGAGCGTTTACTTGGCTTGTCATTGCGTGTTGCCGATTATGGAAGCGCAGAAGTCTGGGGCCATTGTCAGTGTTGGGAGTATCGCGGGTCTTCGATATATTGGCAAAGCGCAGATCGCGTACAATGTGGCCAAAGCCGCTCTGCTGCAGTTCACGTCAGCGACAGCGGTGATATACGCGGAGAGGGGCGTGCGGTTGAACGCGGTCGTTCCTGGGCTGATGGAGACGCCGTATACGGTTCAGATGGCGTCGCGATACGCAGACGGCGATTATGATGCTTTCAAAGCGACGCGGGATGCTCAGGTGCCGATGGGACGGATGGGCGATGCATGGGATGTTGCTAATACTGTAGTGTTTATTGTCTCGGACGAGGCAAGATACATCACAGGGCAAGCGATAGTTGTCGACGGAGGTATTACATCGTCAACTGGAAGAACATAGGTCAGATGCTACAGACCAAAATGTAGCTCAAATTGAAACCAGTTTCTCAGTACTGATCTGTTCAGCCGGTGGAATTCACAATCACGTGTCTGTGGCTGTTTACCTGTCCATCCATGTACGTACCCAAAAGGTCAACACTCGCTGTATATACACACTGTATGCAGTCGTGATTCATCATGGTCTGCCAGAACGCTTGCACAAGTGAACTCTATATCGTTGCATTGATTCACGTTACCTAGTCGTTTCTCTCTAGGCCTTTGTAGCTCTACCAATAGCAATAAGACGCTTGACACCGACCTGTGATCAATCAATTAGCAATCAGATCCAAGAGATCTTGGAAGAACAAAAATTTCAACTTACCATCCAAAGGGTACCCTCAGTATCAAGCTTGGCGCTCTGCATCTCCGTGAACAAAGCCTGCGCGCGGTCCCATTCCTTGCTCGCCACCGCACGGCTGATCTCGACCATCTGACCAACGGTGTCAGGCTTCAGCAGCTCTTCGTTGTTAAGGTGGTCGAACAAGATGTTGATGCGCTTGTCCATATCGTCAACCTGCGGCTTGAAGGCCTGCGGTGCCACAGCCTTAATGCGGGCGACTTCAGGTGAGAGCAAATCGATGATTGGCTGAGCGTTGGCAGGGACGTGGGATCGGTCGCCGCGAGGGTGCTTCGACTTAGCCGGGGTGGAAGAGCGAGGTGGCGGGGGAGTCGGCTGGGCCTGAGGAGGCGGTGCCTGCGCGGTCGGGGGCGGGCCAGCACGAGGAGGTCCCTGGGGCGGCGGGCCCACTGGTGTTTGCTGTGCACTCCTAGGAGGTCCTTGAGGCGGTGGGCCGGTTCTCTGAGGAGGTGGCCCAGGGGCCGCACTAGGTGGCGGTGCCTGACCGTAAGGAGTCTGAGCCTGGCCTTGGGGCGCGTATGGGCTTGGTCCACCTGCAGCGTAGGGGTTGGGAGCGACTTGACGCGGTGCCTGCATGTTAGGAGCTGGAGAAGGTGCTGAGCCTGGTGCTGGTGCGTATCGCGTTGATGGCGCCGCGGTGGAAGTCGAAGGTGGCGGCTGGAACGGCGATGCACCACGCTGAATTGGAGGACCGCTGGGTGTGGGCAATGTGGAGTTGGCAGCAGGTGGTGGCGGTGCGTACGCGTTAGCGGCAGCTGACGTGGGCCTTTGGAATGGAGCCTGGACGGGAGGTGACAAGACTCTCGGGGTCTCTCCAGCCTTGGGTGGTGGTGGAAGAGGCGGCGTGGGCTTGTTGAAGTGTGAGACTCCAGGAGGAGGGGGCGACATCATGGACTGCGAGGCATTCGGGAACGGCGAGGCGATGGGTTGCTGTGAGGGTGTGCCACGGCGAGAAGTAGGTTCACGCGTCTTGAGGAAGTTGTCAGGCATGTCGTTCCAGTTCACCATGGGTTTGACAGCAGATGATGGAGGTGCTGCTGATGCGGAGGGAGAGGTTGTTCCAGCACGAGGAGGCGGCGGCAAAGATGTTTGTTGGGGAGGCTGGTATCCGCCACCATAGGGGTTAGGTTGGCCATACGGCGTAGGCGCCGCATTGAGAGGCTGGAAGCCAGTGTTCGATGTGAAGTTGGGAGCAGGTGGCGCGTATGGGCCACGAGGAGCTGCCGCAGCACCAACAGCACCCGGAGGCGCATACGGCGATTGGGTGCCCATTGGCGTAGGGTTGGTGGCTTGGTTGATCAGTGGAGCTGCAGGCTGGTAAATTGATCCCACAGGAGCTGGACGAGAACCAGGAACAGCACGCTGAGGCGTTCCAGGCTGTCTAGTTGCAGCAGCAGCAACAGTGGCCTTCTTCGTCGTAGCTTGCTTCAGGCGAGTCTGCGCGCTGTCGGCGCCCTCGAACTGGGCAGGGAGAAGGCTGATGTACTTCTCCGCGCTGGCCAATTGTCCGTGGGCAGCCAGAATATCAGCGTACTCGACGTAGAGCTTGTACAGCGGTGCAAGCTTCCAGTCCGCAGTAGCCGACTTGTCACTGTCCTCGAAGTTGGCGACTTGCCTGAAGACTGAGACCTTCTCGATGAAGGCCTGGAGTGCCTTTGCGTGGACAGCGAAATCGTTCTCGCTCTCAGAAGCCTCAAGGGCAGACTTCTCCTGCTCCTGAAGCTCCTGAACCCAGTTGATGACAACCTTCTCCAGCTTGGAACCAGCCAGGTAGCAGAATGAGGCATCGCGGCGCAGAGTCTTGACATCTCCGCCCTGCTGGTAGGCCTCTTCGAGACGGTCACCGAGGGCTTCGCAGAGATCGGAGAATTCTGTGTTGTCGGCGTAGGTGCACAGAGTTGCCATGACATCCTTCCAGTCCTTCAAGTCGGCGTTGTGGACAACATCCCAAAGGTTCTTGCCAACAATGCTGGCGAGAAGACGAAGGTAGTTGGGACCCTGGGCCTTCTTCTTCAAGTATGCGCTCTGCGCCTTGTCGATGCAGGCTTGACCTCCACAGACAGCAATCATGAAAGCATCAGACATGCGGTCCTCCTTGAGACAAATGTCAAGAGCAGCATCAAATTTGCCAAGCATGAGCGCCTTGGTAATGCCCTTGTCGGCTGTAGACTCCTCGCCGGTGTAGATCGAGAAGGGGTTGTTGGTCTTGGTGCCCTTGGTAGCGGCAAGGTCTTGGAGGAAGTTGTCACTGTCACCAGCGCTTCCGAAGAAGTCGTCATCGTCCTTCTCGCCATTGGTAGTAGGCTTGTCCGCATCGCCATTGAGTCCAAGCTTCTCGGTCTCCTTTGCGAGCTCATCGTCGGCCTCATCACTGAACCCAAGGTACTCCCGCAGCTTCTTACGCGACTTTCCGGTGTTCAGTGTCTCAATGACTTGCCAGTCTGCCTTCTCCTCGTCCGTCTTTGCGTCCTGAATCTTTGACTCGCAAATACCGCTCAAGTCGCCTGATGCGAGCTTCTCCTCGAACTGTGATGTGCTCTCTCCAATTCCAGCCTCCACAGCGAAGCTCTCAATGCTGATTTTGCTCTTCTTCGACGCATCAGTGCTGAGCCTGACGAGCTTGCCGCCAAAGCCGAATGACACGCTGGAGGGTCTCGCAAGATACTTGGGCGCTCTGGGAATAGAGAAAGTGATACCTTGCGGCTGTGTCTGCGCCTTCGCAAAGAAATCTGAATCATCGAGCGCTTGGTTCGCAGCGGCCTGGTCTTCAGGCTTGGAGTTGGTGCTCTGTGTAGATGCAATCAAGATCTTGCCGTCGAAAGAAGCGCTCGCCACAATGCTGGGGTTATGAGGGTTCCAGCGAGTCTGGAAAGCCCAGTTCGAGCCTGCGGCAAAATCGCCGTATCTCTCGCCAGTTCTTGAGTTCCAGCAAATTGTCCTGTTGTCTTTTCCGCAGGAAAGCAAAAGCTCGGGGTCTTGCCTGCACCAGTTGAGGCCAAGCACGCCCAGCTCGTGGCCTTGGAGGGTCCTCTCAGGTGTGCTGCTGTTGCGCAGACTCCAGAGGTAGATCGCGGGCTCCTGATCGCTAGGGGTGGCAGTTGCAAGCTTGGTGGACTCCTCGGGATCCCAGGCGACTGCACTCACCGCCTTGCGGCCTTGGTTGTTCAAAGTGAGGATATCCTTCTTCTGCTTCACATCCCAAACAGTCACAAAGCCTCCACTGCTACCTGTAGCCAGAATGTGCGCCGTCTTCTCCTGCTTGTTCCAGTCCAAGCACTCAATATCGTCTGCTCTTGCGGCCGTGCCACCCAATCGGTACGGGTTGGCCATGTTGTTCAAGTCGTAAATGAAGATCTCGCCTTTGGCGCCCGCCGACGCAAGGAGGTTATGGCGGTAAGAGTTCCACTGCAGCGCCTTGACAGCGCCGGTGTGCTTCGATGTCCTCGAGACCAAGGCGTCGCTGGCTCCCGAGCGCAGCTTCTCGGCGTCCCACACATCGACCGAGCCATTCTCCAGGGCACCTGCGATAGCTCCGAGTGGGTACTCGTCAGTGGGCTCGCTCCAGGCGATGTCGTTGAAACCGGAATCGGTGGTGATGCTGCCAATAGGCTCGAGCTCGGCGTCAGCGTCCAGGCGGTTGAGGCCAAGGTCCCAGAGCTCCAGCTTGGTCTCGCTGGAGAAGTCATCGTCGAGGGCGCCGGTACGAGTGCCTGTGACGATCAATGGCGCGCCAGAGCCGGGCGACCATGCGAAGACGGCCGTCCGTGAGATCTCCCTTAAGCGGACCATCGTTGGGCTGCTATTGTTTGGGGAGAGGTGGTCGGAGAGATAACAGCCGGTCTAGGGCGAGGGCATGCGCGAGGCGAGAACAAAAGGCGTGAGCAAATTAAGTAAAGACGTGAATTGCAGCAGAAAGGGGAAGTTGTGGATGTTGACTAGCAAGTAGTAATTGTATTGGGCGCTGTCTCGGGCTGCCTCCTGTCTGAGCTGTCCCGTTGTCCCTTCCCCAAAGCTACGACGTAACGAACATCTGTCTCCTTGGCAGCTAGTGAACGAGGGGAGAGGGACTTGGAGCCTGGCTTGCACGTGATATCAAGGATCCCACTTTTTGCAGTAACCGTTTGAAGAGATACCAACATCAGCACAAGAAGGATACCAAAAGGAAAAAGAAAAACATGTCCGACCAAACCCGTGAAAAAGCAACAATCTTCGTCGGCGGCCTCGACAGCCAAGTCACCGCCGAAACACTACACGATGCATTCATCCCGTTCGGCGAAATCGCAGATGTCACATTGCCCAAACCCGAGCTGTAAGTGGTCAAGTCCGAACCAAAAAAAGAAACCGAAACCAAATGGATACATAAATCATGTACTACATACAACCAAAAACAATCCTAACAAATACCCTCCAGAAAATCTTCACAAGACCCTCACAGAGGCTTCGGCTACGTCGAATTCGCCCTCGCCCAAGACGCCCTCGAAGCCATCGACAACATGGACCAGTCCGAACTCTACGGCCGCGTGATCAAAGTCAACCAGGCCAAACCGCAAAAAGCAGCGGGCGAGAAGCTCGGCAGCAAGACTGCGATTTGGGAGCAGGTACGTTCAGTTCCGAGGAAAGCAGACTGCATGCCAGTGGCGTTGCGTTTTTTTTTTGGTCTGAAACGATATCACATGTAGCTAACCACGAGACTGCGCTGTTTCACAGGAGGACTACGCTGCCAAGCACAATGTTAGCGAAGAGGATAGGATGGCTGTTGAGGAGGATGGGAAGGCTGCTGCGGATCCGATGCAGGGGCTTGAGGGGCTTGATCAGGCTGGTCCGAAGCTGGCTTGATGATGATGGGTTTGGTTTCCTTTTTCGGGATTGTGTTGTTTGCTAGATGGTCTTTTGTTCTTTGAGCGCGGCGTTTCTGAGTGGGCCTCGATTTATGAGGCTGGATCTAACATGTGGTTTGTTTGATGTTTCATTCAATGCTCGCTGCAGCAGAAATAAAGTAGGACATAGACAAAGCAATATTCGCCATGCCATGCGAGCCGCTGGGTTGGCCAAGCTGACAAGCAGTTTTCAAATGATCTGTCAAACAAAAAGATGCATTTCACGCCTCGAGAAAGCGAAGCTGAAATCCTTCATGCGGGTTTTGCTCGCGCAGCAAGCTTCTTGGTTGTGCGCTTTCATGTTGCTTATTCCAAAAATTGTACCATATTCCCCCGATCGCCAATGCATAAACGGCGATCTCCAAAATTTTACCATGCCTGAGTTCCAATAAACGTATCCCCAACCCACGCTCACCTCACCGCGCGACCATACCCACTGCCCGCACCACCATCCACAACAACGTACTCCTCCCTTCCATACTCCTGCGCCGGCGTGGGCGGAGGCATGTATCCCGGCATGCCGGACATCAGCGCCTGTGTGTTCTCCCTCTGGGTTGCGGGTCTGTCGGGCGGGTAGCTGGGTTGCTGTGCGAGGGGGTGGCCTGTCCTCTGGGCCGTGGGAGACTGCTGCTGCTGCTGCTGCTGCTGCTGCTGCTGGAAGGGAGCTACGACGTTCGCTTGCCCTTGCCCTTGGGGCAGGTTTGCGCGCGCGGGCGAGTTGTTGCGGGATTTGGCGAGGCGTTCTTCGGTGGCTTTGATGCGGGCTTCGAGCTCTTCGAGTTCGGCGGCTTTGGAGCTGAGGGTTTGCTTTCTGTTGGAGGAAGGTTGTGGTTAGCTTAGGTAGGCTCGAGAGGGAGCAAGTTCGCGTACTTTTGGTTCAGAGCTTGTTCGATGTCTTCGGGGCGGCCGCTGCTTGTGGTTTCTGTCGCTTCTGATCGCGCAGGGACCTCGCCTGTGGACAGACCGAACATGCTATCTAGGTCTGCGGCGAAGCTCTGGGCGATGGAGCTGGGGATCGATTAGCCATTGCTTTGGCAGAACGTTCGGAGCAATGCATACGACTCGGGACGTCGGTTGATTGACATGGTTGCGGTTTGTGGAAGTAGAGGGTTTTTAAGGTATGAGGGGTTTCTTCACGTCGGTAGAGTCGTCGAGAAAGCTAATAAGATGGAGGCAGAACAAAGAAATGTTGGGTAGATGCTGATGAGTAGGTAGAGTGTGAAGCAGAAAGGGAGATGGATGCGCCAGTCGCAGCAGAGTCGCAGATGATACGAGCAGCAGTAGTCAGATGAGAGACCCTTTGTCAGATGCCGCCGCCCGTTAAGGAGAAAGGGCACGGTGGGCAATATCAAGCAAGGAGAGAGAGCCCCACGTCAAGGATTGAGGGAATGCTGCGAACGCAAACGCACGAGGCAAGAGCAGATCAAGTGAATCGTTGCGAGCAGACGGCAGATGGATCTAGTGCACGCTCGGGACAACAGGAGAATGATTTGCTTTGTGGTCAAACGGGCGGTGAATGGTGCACATGTGTCCTGAAGGCACACACATGTGAGATGGATTTGGCATTACGTGCATAGACTGCACATCCTGGAACTCCATCACATCCGCCCTGTAGAGCTATCCCCGGTGACCGTTGTCCCAAGCTTGTGACCCTGCAGCGAGTAGCGGTGCCTCCTACGTCGTTTTAAGTTCCCGATTTAGTGCCTCATAAAATTGACCGTTGCGGGTCTAACCCTGACAGCCCTAAGCTGTGTAAGTGTTGAATGCATGCATGTGTGTGTCGAATGCTGTTGTGTACATGTATGTGAGAATGGTGGATGAAAGTTTGATTATGGCTTCGATGGTCAGAGTGTATTGATAAGGAGTGGGAAGTATGCTTGACCCTTTTCAAACAATCCCCACCGGTTTATCAAGGCAAGCAGCGTAGATCAGAACCTACATGTCTGGATACAAGAAATCCTGTCGCGGGATCACAGATCAAAGACGGAAATGCTGCAGCATCCGACACATAAACTTTGTAGTGCAATCCATATGGCTATATTCAGCGCGCAAGATTGACTTGTACATGTAACGTGCAGACATCATTCTCTCCCTGGTCGAAAAATTCACGCTCAAAGATGCATGTAGACATGTACATGTAGATCTGACCTTTCTCCTGTGTGAAGCATAAGGAGGCCTACATATGTATCGTGTGCACGCGCAGCCTTGTTAGCTAGGATACCACACACGGAAGTATTAGCAATAGTACCGCATCATGAGAAATGATTTGACTATCGCTGTCATGTAAGATAAATGTATGTACATGTATGTGTCCATCTACGAGAAATGCTCGTGATGCTTCGAAAGACGAACGACACCCGAGTTCGGGTTATACCCTAGTGACGAAGTTCAAGAATTCAAGACACGCGCTCAAGCGACCGACGCCCAAACGGAGGACGACGAAGCGACGCTCAGCAACACCTCACTCCCCGACGCGGCACCACCCATCAAACCCATCAAACAATTCCCTCGAGCCCATCGAACCTCTACTACATGACCCAATAACTCTCACGCTCTGGTTTCCCACGCGCGCGCGATGAGCAGCGTGCCTCAACCTCCTCTTCTCCTCCGCCCTCTCGCTGTTGCTCCAGCCGTCGTCTTGCGCCCGAACGCCAACGCCGGCCAAGTACGCCCACGTCAACCACCCACATACATATGAGCCCAACACTTCCCGCTGCCTACACGCCGCTTGAGTCGTTGCTGCTATTCCAGGCTCTGCGTGCGGATGGCTTCGACTCGCTGAGCTTCCAGAAAATATCGCGCGACCTGCAGGGAATCCCGCTCGTGACCAAGGACAAGTCCTACGACCCTGCCCGCCTGGATCCCGATGCCTTGAAAGACTTGTACCTGGGCCTGTTGAAGGAGGAAGTCAAGCGCGATCTGGACAATACCCCTCAAACAAATGGAGATCATGCGACGACCAATGGCGACACTTCTCCCGGCTCGCGCAAACGCAAGATCTCGAGCCCGACCTTGCCGACTGTGCGCGATGCTGCTCAGCATGCGCACCTCATCCCTCAACTGGTGATGCGCTTATACGCACGATACCGCGAGAACGCAGTCACGGAAATCAGACTGCTCGAGCGCAATCGGGATGCTGCGTTGGCTGCTAAGACGACGGCGGAGGATGCTGTCGCGAGCAGACCAGCGAGCCCCAATGCACCCTCTGTGAATCCAGCGCAGGACGCCGCGAACCAGCGCGACCCTGCTCAATCTCAGACTCCCGCCAACAACAGTCCCAGCTCGCCTCGACCGCCCACTGGTTCCAATGCGCCAACGCCATCGCAACCTCAACCAAAACGTTACTCCCAGGCTAAGATTGACGCCGTCATGAACCATGGACCGGAACCACAGGACGACCATGCCGGTCATCGCCGTGCATCTTCAAATACTGCATTGCCTCCGCTATCAGAGATGGCACCACAGTCTCCTCGTTTTGGAATCCCTCCGAAATACCATGCCAACCATGGTGTGCAGCCATCGCCACCTCCAGGGCACGCACCATACCCAGCACATCACTCTCGTCAGAACTCTAGTGCTATGAGTAGTCCTCGTATCCCTAGTGCTACGAACAGAGCGTCTTCTTCGCCGAGACCAGTGCTGCCTCCACCTCCTGGTATGAACATGCCACCACAGGCTGGTCCTCTTCCTGGTTCGCCAAGCATGCACCACGGACCGCCTCCAAACATGACTCCACAGCAGCAGCAATATCCCCAGCAACAAGCACCTTATTCGCCTCAACACCGTTTCCAGCCAGGGGTGGCGACTCCTACGGCGGATCGTCAGCAGAGGCCATACGCACCATCACATCAAGTAGCTCCTCCAGCCCAAGTTATTTACACGCAGCGGCAGTACCAAGGCAGTCCGAATCCCTACCAAAACCCTCCTCAAGGACATCCAGCACACATGTACCAGGGACAGCCTTCTCGAGGGGGTGGCTACATGTTGCCACCCTTCCAGGTGGCTCCACAGGACCCCGCCAGAACACCTCACCAGCAAGCTATTGCGCAACAACAGGCATCGCGAGGCCAGCAGACTCCTCCATATGGTGGAAGAGTGCCATATAATGCTTACCAGCAGCCAGTGGCGCCAGCCACCGCGCCTCGTTTGCCACCGCCTCAGAATCGTGTCTTGATGAATGATATCCTGTCGAAGCTTAGCACGCCACCGCCAAATCGTCAACGATTGTGGAAAAGCGAGAGGAAACCTCAACCTCCTACGTTCCAGACCCCAGGCTCACCCAAACGACCTGATAGGGAGATTGAGCCTCTCAGCCCGCCGAAACCGCGCGCGCCCTCACCTGTGCGTCCCAGCCGTTCTATGCGGGAGGTGCCTGAGCTGAAAGAGCCAGCTCCGGCACAGACGAAGAGAAGCGTGCGCAAAAGTAACAGGCAAGCACGTGAAAGTAGTGTCGGGTCATCAGTAGTTGAAGGTTCCCTACGGGCAACTAGGAGCCAGTCCGTCAGTTCAATTCCTGCGTCCGAAGACCGACCTACAAGCCGACGTCGCATCAAGAATGAGCCATCTACACCGGCGGATACGCTCCACGATGTGGATGACTCTGATCGCCTGTCTGTTACCGGTCATACGAAACGCACTCGCCGCGGCACGATCACTCAAAATCAATCATTTTCTAAGAGGAAGCGCAGGCAGTCGCTTGAGGAGGACGATGAGCCGACTCCGGAGCCGACTTCTCGCAAGAATACGATCACCGCCACACGCAACTTTGGCAAGATGGCTTCAACCATCATGAACGACATCGCCAGTCACAAACACGGCTCTCGCTTCCAGCAGCCCGTACGGGACAAAGATGCTGGCGGCTACAGCGAGATCATTCGCAGACCTCGCGACCTCAAGTCGATTCGCGCCGCTATCACGGCCGGCACCCGCGCTGTGAATGCCGCTACTGCGTCGAGCAATGCAGATGAGCCACATTCGCCCACTGGCACTCCCGCTCGCGGACTCGTCGACAGCAGTAGCACTACCGTTGAACTCGAGCGATCGGCCGATCTAATGCCTCCGAAAGCCATCGTCAATGGCGCGCAGCTGGAACGAGAAGTGTTCCACATGCTTGCAAATGCCGTGATGTTCAATCCCGGCGAAGACGGCATGGTGGCCGACACGCGGGAGATGTTCGAAGATGTTGAGGCAAGGATACGAGAGTGGAGAGGCGCGGAGAGGGACACGAGTGTGGTGACCAACGATGAGGGCGGCGAAGATGAGGGAAAGAAGAAGAGGCGGAAGATGTGAGTCGGTAGTTTTGACTTCGCCTGCTTGGAAGCAGAGATAGGGCATTTATTTTGACCCCAATCCAATATGAATTGCTGTCCAGCTGTTTTGGACCAGCTGAGATTTGACCAGGACTGGAGTTGCCACTATCACTTCCATGTGTAATGTGTTTGCCTGTAGGTATTCTGTGGCAGTGTTGTGTCGGAGCTCGCCTCTATCGTATTTCTTGGACAACGCACTTGCTCCAGCGAACGGTAAGATTACTTTGCAAGTCTCTCTTCAGGCTATTCGGGTATTTGAATTTGTATCACCAAATTCTTGACTAGTAGATGATTGTTTGATCGGAGGCATGTTCGGCCTATACCTCGCACTGTCCACCCCCGGGGGCTCGGAAAAACGTATCTCCTTAAGACTCAGTCTGGGTCTGTGTCCCACTAAGGAGAGGTATGCTCCCAGTCCGGAAACAAATTTACGACAGCAACGAGACTAGAAGACGTTGGGCGGAGCTCTCTTGGCCCTTGCGCTGGTCTTTGTCTAGGGTTTCTCCGCAATCTGTACTCCTACTACAAGGCCACCGCCTCCATCACTCATATACCAACCCCGAACCGCCTAATCCAGCATCGGATCCCGAGCGACGGGCAATGGCCTGTCAGATCTTCCAAGGCATACTGCTCCCCGTGGGTTAGCGCGTTCGTGATATGTTCCGCAAGCGAGTGGCCTCCAGCACGGCTAGACAGCTGCTAGCAATCTCGCAGCCATGTTCTTCCATCTTCACGCTACCGCCGGATGGTCCACCCCACCGTTTCTTGATGCCATCCTCGCCCGCCACGCTCAAAAGACTTTGAGTCGCCGCTTCACGTCGAGACAAATCACTGCCATACCACACTCTCCACACTCTCTCGTCTCATCCACCTTCTCCCCATCTTCGAGGCCCGTTCTTGCGGATCTGGACCTGTCACTAGCGTGTCTTGGCAAGACTTTCTCTCCAAAGTCACGTGCTGGTTGGTGAACAGTACCACACCATGGCGGACCACTTCGCCCCCAAACAAGACGTCCCTCACGTCGACGTCGAAGACCATGCCGGCTCGACACGCACATCGACCGGCGAGGACCTCGAGCCCAACAACACAAAAGCCGAGACCATGCTCAACGCCAAAAACGCCACCGAAAAGGAACAGAACATGACGCTCATGCAAGGCATCAGACTGTACCCCAAAGCCATCGGCTGGTCAGTCCTGATCTCGACGCTGATCGTCATGGAGGGCTTCGACATCGCGCTCATCAACAACCTCTACGGCTTCCAGGCTTTCAACCAGAAATTCGGCGTTCAGCAGCCGGATGGCACGTACCAGATTCCTGCGGCGTGGCAGGCTGGTCTTTCCAATGGAGCGAATGTTGGAGAGATCATTGGATTGTTCATTAATGGTATTGTGTCTGAGCGCATCGGGTACAGGTACACTGTGCTTGGTTGCTTGGTTTTGATCGCGGGATTCACGGCGATCTTCTTCACGGCGCAGAATGTGCAGACGTTGCTCGTGGCGGAGATTCTGTGTGGTATTCCGTGGGGAGTGTTCCAGACCTTGACTGTTACATACGCTTCTGAAGTGTGAGTACTTCGAAACATTTGTTCAGCATGAAATGGAATCTTACTGATTTTTCCACAGATGCCCTGTCGCTCTTCGTGGCTACCTCACCACCTATGTCAACTTTTGCTGGGGTCTTGGTCAGTTGATCGCCATCGGTGTGATCAGAGCGATGCTGGACCGTGATGATCACTGGGCATACAGGATCCCCTTTGCTCTTCAATGGATGTGGCCGGTGCCTCTCTTCATCGGAATTGCCTTTGCTCCTGAATCACCTTGGTGGCTTGTTCGCAAAGGCAGGATCGCGGATGCGAAGAAGTCTCTACTCCGCTTGACCAGCCTCGATCGCGACACTGGTTTCGACGCTGACGAGACCATCTCTATGATGGTTCACACAACAAGCCTGGAAGAGAAGATCACTAGTGGCGCTTCTTACCTCGATTGCTTCAAAGGCGTCAACCTCCGACGAACCGAAATCGTGTGCATGACCTGGGCTATGCAGAACCTGAGCGGTAACAGTTTCAGCAACTATTCGACCTACTTCCTACAGCAAGCCGGCCTGGACGAGAAATCGTCCTACTCATTCGCCATGGGCCAGTACGCCATCAACATGGTCGGTGTCTTCGGCGCCTGGTTCCTCATGACCATCGGCCTAGGCCGCAGAACCCTCTACCTCTACGGCCTCTGCGGCCTTTGCATCATGCTCTTCATCATGGGCTTCCTCGGCCTCACCCCCCGCGAACAGCGCGACGCCTCCGCCATCGCCACCGGCAGCATGATGATCGTCTGGGCCCTCGTCTACCAACTTACCGTCGGCACAGTCTGCTACTCCCTCGTCGCCGAGCTCTCGACCCGACGCTTGCAAATCAAAACCGTCGTCCTCGGCCGCAACGCTTACAACATCGTCGGCATCGCCAACAGCGTGCTCACACCTTACATGCTCAACCCCAGCGCGTGGAATTGGGGGAACTACGCCGGGTTCTTCTGGGCGGGGATTTGCTTCTGCTGTATTGTTTACACGTACTTCCGCCTACCTGAGCCGCGCGGGAGGACTTTTGCGGAGCTGGACTTGTTGTTTGAGAGGGGGGTTAGTGCGAGGGAGTTTGCGGGGACGAAGGTGGATGTTTTTACGGAGAGTGTTAATGGGAGTAGTACGTCGGTTGATGGGAAGGGTGGGGTTGCTGAGGAAGTGCGATAGATGGTCGTGTCTTTTTGATCATGTTGTTTTTTGAGCGAGCGAGCGAGCGAGTCGATGGTATTTCAGAGCGCTATAGATTTTAGACGATGATGGGAACAGTACATTGATACATGACTAGATATTTTAATGCGATGCTGAAGCATTCCACGAATTTGGAGCAGTCTATCTTTCGTCGCAAGGCGATTCGAATCGTGTCTTCCCTGCGTCGGAAGTCACAATAGTCGGAGTGTTTCACGAGTTTGGAATCCTTCGTATCACGCCGTTGTGAGTTCGAAGCAGTTTTCAGAGTCATATCAAATCTACGTACATATTTGGAAGCCTTTTCCTCTGAACGATACGGGAGAAGCAGGTGCATAACTTCGCTATGGAGATCATGAAGATCATGAAGACGTTGTGAACGCCAGTCTTATTTAGAGGTCCAGGTTGTCCCATCTCTCTGTGATAAGTCTGAAATCAAAGTCTAACGTCTGTTTGCTATCTGGCAGAGGTAGGTAAATACCTTTACGTTGTCGACAGTGCGGCGATCCAAGATCTAACTGTCTAGCTCAGAGACGTTCATCCTGCACCAACGACACAGCGTTTGCGGTTGGAAAACCACTTCCCAGATCAGTTTATATATCACTCGTCATATCGACGACATTGTGTTCAGCAAAATGCTGTGTTTTCCTGATGGGAGGAAGCTACAAGTGCGTTGGGTGTGTTCCCTCCGAAGTTCGGCATGGCCTGATGCGTTCGTCATGGTCTAGTTTAATTCGACGCAAGATAAGAAAGTACACACGCTCGGTCATGCAAGATACGAACCATGGACAGGACTGGCGATGCAGCCGCGTAGGGCCGATGGTAATGGCGTTCCTAGACCTTTCGAGTCCCTCTTCATCGCTTGAGGTGCGCCCCTTGGCCACGTGAGAGAGGAACTGTGGTGGCTGGTGGAATTTGCCGACGACGGCGAGACGTCAACCTCACCTGACGTGACAGAACACACAACACAGATACGAACCTGCTTGACTGCCTGGAAAATGCAATGTGCATATGCAAACACGCCTGGCTGAGCTAGGAGATGGCAGACGCTTTGCGGTGGGTTACTATTTCTGCGCCGCAGGCTTTTCTCGCGTGTTCGCCCCCTCGCTACTGCAAGAACGCCGCCTTCAACATGTCAGAGCTGCGAAGGCTATCACGAGCCACTGGACCAGATCCTTTGCCAGAGGGGCCCGTTTCACCAAGCTTGCGACTGGTGGTCTTTGAGTGCGTCCGTCGTGCACTGGACGGCTTGTCGCCACTATCAGCGCCATCGGGGACATGACCCGGCCTGCGCTTTCTGGACATTATGCAAGGACTATTCCAGATGATTTCCCATTTGATGACAATATACCTCGCATACTGAGACATCTTTGGCCTCATTCGAGCATGCCACGAGTGGTTTCGAAGCCGAACGAGCGCCACTTTCGCTCGGCGACCACGTTGCTCCTGAACGTTCGCTATGTTCTTGTTCCACGACATGAACCCCTAAGCGTACTTATGCCACCACATCGAAATTTCTTTGTCCTTTGTTTGGATGCGGCGCGGTCGCAGCACCACCTGGTGAACCACCGCAAGCTTACGAATTGCTGCGACAGCCGAGGAGCATGTCCAACGATCTATCATCTCGGTGGGACTGGTGTCCAGATGTGTGTAGGGGCTGACAGCCGTCGCTTCGCTCGGTCGTTTGCAGCGAGGTGTCAATACGGACTTCACTTCGACCTGACAATATGGAAGCTTCCGTGATTTGAAGGAGATGCTGCCCAAGTGGCCCGTATACTCCACACTGACATAGAGATATCAACCGCTCGGGCTATGCATACCAGCAACGACGAAGCCAGCGGTTTCGTGACTGCATATCACGCAGAGGTGCTCCATACTGATATGGACTTGCCAAAAACCGCTTGTGATGAATGAATACCATCGGTACATCGATCCATCCAGGCCCAATCGGCTAATTGACTCCTCGAGGATCTAGGCCTAGTACGACAGCACTGGTGGTAATCGCTAAACCTGTGATACATTGAAAGCAGGCTCACGCATCCCACCTTCATCGATCGTATGGGCTTTACGGCAATGCTATCATCCCGAAGGGCGACGTGTTTCAGCACTGGTCATGAGCTCGGGCACTGCACAACTCCATGGTCGCCGGCCGGCGGATGTGAGTGCTGCACGATCCGTATCGAGATCGACTAATGCCATCTTGACCGCTTCATCAATTATGATCATGTTAATCGTCAGCGGCTGGCTACAAGTCAAGCCGCAATCTTGACAGATCTTGTAAATCGCAGAGCATCTCCAGTGCACACGACGAGCGCTCTCCTGACATCTTCGAACGGTTTGTACCTCAGCGCTGACATGGGCTGGCCCTCTGCATCACCCCCTTCCCCGGAGCGAGCAAAGCCTTAATTGAGAGGCGTCCACGTGCTCGCGTGCGATGGCGTCGACGCCATCCGAGCCATTCATTGACTCAGCGCCTTTCTCGCTCAATCCGCAGCAGATGGGGTCACAATAGTAGGAAAGGCCCCGGTGGCTCCTTGGAAGAGTGTTCTTTGCATTTTGGCTTGAGCCCAGGCTTGTGAAATCAGCCAGATCGACGATGCATGCTTTCCGCGTGGCAGCCGCAGCTTGACTTGCCCATTCACTTCCAGAGACATGTGCATCCCGCACTTCTCCGCCATCACACGCATGTGAGGTCTCGCACATGAATGTGTTGTTTGCCTCTCTGAAGCCACGGTAACCTTGCTCGAGTATATATACCACCCTCGTCGCCCATCGATCGATCACATCATTGTACACAGCAGTATCACCTCACTAGCACTCAACACAACTACACTAGTATCCAACATGAAGATACTCTTCCTCTGCACCGCACACAACTCGCTCTCGCAGCGCCTCTACCTGGCTCTGTCCCGGTCGCATAAAGTTACTATCGAGTATGCTCTCTCTGACAAGACCATGCTCGAGGCAGTCGCTTTGAGCAAGCCTGACCTGGTGATTTGCCCATTCTTGACGACATTCGTCCCGAAACTCATCTACGAAAACATCTGTTGCTTGATCATCCACCCTGGCCCGCCTGGAGATGCTGGGCCCAGCTCCCTCGACTGGCTGCTTTTCGGCGATGACGGCAGTGTCGAGGATCCCGCCGAACTACTCGACCAGATGGACAAAGGAAGGCTTTTCGAAGGTCGATCCCACTGGGGCGTCACTGTACTCCAAGCCGACGAAAACTTTGATGCTGGCCCTGTGTGGGCGTTCCAACAATTTCCGATCGACGACATCGACGAGCCGAGCCTCACGAAGTCCTCTCTTTACCGTGGCAATGTCACTCGGGCGGCTATCATCGCGACCTTGGCAGCTGTGCAGCGCATCGAAAGTTCCTCTTCAATGAACTCTCAGCGACGAGCCAGCAACGGACCCTGCAGCGCCAGACTCGTGGCGAACCCGGAGTACGCAAGGCTCTCAGTCTCGGACAACTCGCCTTTCCAAGGCGGGCCTACCCATGGTAGACCACTCTTCAAAGCATCATACGCTTCATTCGATGTCACCCGCCACACAGCTCAATACATCTCTCGTCGCATCAGATGCGCCGACTCCCAGCCTGGTGTCTACAGCAATGTTTTCGGGCCTAACTTGTACCTATACGGCGGCGCCATCGACGATACCCTTAGCGACGTTGAACCCATGTGCTTGGAAAAGTCCAAGACCAGGATCCTGGCTGTTCGCGACGGTGCTGTCTGTATTGAGACAGCTGATGACAAGGGAGTGTGGATCACGCACGTCCGCAGGCCAAAGACGAAGAACGACAAGGCACTCTGGCCCAAGGTTCCTGCTGTGCTCGGTTTGATGCAGCTGGGTGTACTCAATGCGGCGTCAGCCAACAGCCTCAAGCTGCCTTGCCCCGAAGATTTCTCACTCTCGGATGGCGAGACTTTGCAAGAGGTGTGGGTAGACTTCGAGATCGACGAGAATGCCAACACCACTGCATACTTGTACTTTGAGTACTACAACGGCACCATGAGTACAGACCAGTGCTCGAAATTGATTGAGGCTATGGATTTCATCCTCAAGAAGGCAGCTTCCGATCGCTCCATCCGCGCCCTGGTTCTGATGGGCGGCTCGTACTTCAGCAACGGCATCGCTCTCAATGTCATCGAGGCCGCATCTGATCCTGCCCAGGAGTCTTGGCTCAACATTAACCGCATTGACGACGTGGTGCACCACATCCTGCATGAGTTCCCGTCTCGCAACATCACCACGATTGCGGCTCTTCGAGGAAACGCAGCTGCAGGCGGCGTGGCCCTGGCTACTGCCTGCGATTTCGTGATTGCCGGTTCCGACGTTGTTCTGAATCCTGCCTATCGAGGAATCGGACTCTACGGCTCTGAGTACCATACTCTGTCGTACTATGCCCGCTGCGGCGAGGCCAAAGCCAAGAAACTCCTCAGTGCCATGCTGCCCGTCAGCCCACTGCAAGCTCGCCAAATGGGACTTGTCGATTTCGTCTTTCCTGGCTCCGGTGATATCCTTGATGACCACATCCAAACCCACGTCTCGATGATGCTAAAGGACGGCGTTCCGCGCAAAGGTCTATGGAAGCGCAACGTCGACCTCTCTCCGTCCGCACTCGCTCTGGCGAGAGCAAACGAACTTGCCGAAATGAGCAAAGACTTCTGGTCACCACGCTCTATCCGCTACCACAGCCGTCGCTCCGATTTCGTCCGCAAGGCGAAGCCATCTTGCACCCCTCTGCGATTCGCTCTACACCGCCGCATCATGGCCCAGCCAGACGAAGAAGAGACCTCTGACTTTGACGACATCGAGGCATACAAGCTGCGTGCCAGAACCGAGCTCATCGCCAAACTACGCGCTTCCCTCACGATCACAACTTCTGCAGAAGATTGGAACACGCACAACGGAGATCACAGCATCAACAGTCGGCTACGGACTCTATTGCCACCGGGTGATCGTCTCACGCCACCAGGGGACGGCAAAGCGGCTGCAACACTTTTCTCATGCCACTACGACAGCTTCTGTCCGCCACAAGCACTGCTGACGCCCCCTGAGAGTCCCATGCCTGCGTACTTGCCGAAGTTTGGCAAAGATCAGAGTAAAGTTGCAGCTTAGTGAGACGGTTTCGATG
>Ga0265797_10002384_pt1 | contig 31683 bp, 32 predicted proteins | sample P2T30metagenome_FD_192433 | JGI IMG/M metagenome (GOLD analysis project Ga0265797, IMG submission 192433) | Plant litter microbial communities from East Loma Ridge, Irvine, California - P2 T30 | ecosystem: Environmental > Terrestrial > Plant litter > Unclassified | place: USA: California... | reverse complement strand
GTAGGGACCCTGGGGAGCAGGGAAACCGTTCCTGGGCCAGCCGTAGGGCCAGCCGTATGCGTCGAGGAGGGTGTATTCTTGCTCAAGACCGAACCAGAACTCTTTGTCGGCGTTGGCCTCCATCAGGACGGCGGCATCGTGGCGGAAGTTGAACTTGTTGGCGGTGCCGTCGGACATCCAGGTCTCGCACATGACGAGGATGTTGTCACCGAGCCTCCAGGGATCGGGGTAGTAGGCGACGGGGCGGAGGTAGACATCGGAGTTGTCGCCGGGGGCCTGGCCTGTTGACGAGCCATCGAAGTTCCACTCAGGCAGGTCCTTGACGGACTCGACCTTTTTGCTCAGGGTCTGCAGGTGTCAGATGTTAGCAAATGCCAATACAGTAGTGTACCAGGCGTGCGTCATAATGCGCTTGCAGCAATTGGCTAGATGGCTCAATCGGGGCGGTTTGCGATGGCCCGAGGGAGTGGCCAGAGAAAGTCCCGAGAAGCGCCGAAGCCGGCATCGTCATTGCTACCCACCCAGAGATCGGGGTAACATGTACTCAGGTACCACGCGCGACATTTGGAAATGTCGCGCGTGCCTGGCAGTGATGTCGCATGAAGGGAGGAAAGTGGTTGGGGAATCTGCTCACCCTGCATTTTGAGCGAGTGCCGCCGGTTGCGTCAATCCAGACGTATTCTGCGATGACCTGGCCGCGCTGGGGCAGGTTGAGGTATTTCTGGAGCTGTGCAGTGTCAGTATGGAGGATCATAAGCAATACAAAGGATCGCAATGGCTTACGTTGGCAGCGTTGGAGACGTAGACGCTATCGGTGGCCTTGAAAATTGTTGTTAGTGATTGTTCGGCAGCTGTGTTTACTGTAGATCAACTCACCATGGTGACGGTTGATCGCGGGGTGTTTGAGGGATGTTTTGGAGGGAATAACAGGATGCAATGAATGCGATCGGACGAGACGAGAGCTGACAATTGCCAGAGAGCGGAGTGGAAGGGAGGACGGTGTTGTGGATATCAGGATAAGGAAAAGGGAAATGTTCCTGCTGGGGCGGGTCGAGTGTGCTAAGTACTAAAGATGATTGTCTGGTGTCGGCGCAAGTGAGCGGCAGTATTCATCCGCGCGCCCTGCCGCGCTCGGGCCAGAGTGGGTGAGTGGTACCTGTGGCTCAGCGGCGGCCTCGAGCCCTCCAACGCTTCGTGTCGTGCGTTTGTGCTGCTGCTTGCTGCGTTTCTGTTTGTCGTGCGCCAACCTTGGGAACGCTCGTTGGCCACTCTATTTTGGTTTTTTGGTTGACGAAACGCGCGCGCGCCCGAAGCACGCTCTTTGATGAGTCTACCTTGACATACCTTGACACACCGTTTCCTCGCTTTCCTTTCTTCCGTCTAATAGTCCCCATCCTCACCCGCGCCCTGGCTATCTGCCTCACCCCACCAAACAATGAATGAATGCTAGCCTCCCTCGCCTCCGCCTCAGGCGAGCCATTTCCCTATCTCTCTCTTTGTCCCCAACCTGTCCAATAGTAGACGTGGTAGTAAACCAACCACGGTGATCGCCTAGCCTCACGCGATCTCAAATGTGCTCTTCGCCAATAGCATACCACCGATTATTACCTGACCTCCTCGGTGCCTGCCATGCTTTTTTATGCACTGCAACCATCGCATCTCCCACTCCCACTCCCAGAAACCTGCAAAAGCCCGTCATCACAAACGATCGACCCGCGAACCTACGATGTCTCAAATCAAACTTTGACGAACTAACTGCCCGCTTGGCCGGTAGGGCCGCGAGAAAAAACACATGGCAGTCCTGGGCGCACGACACGTCTCGCATCTGCCATGCAATAGTAGCTAATATTTACTGGTTGGGCCTCGTTACGGTGGCAGTAGTAGCAAAGGGCACGCCTCGTCTCCAGGGTCCAGACACAGGCAAGCGTGCCAGCGTGCTCATCCTCCGCAACTTGCAAGTCTGGCCTGGAGTTTTGCGGGATCTGAGCACTCGCGCTGCCGGGCCATTGACACATATGACGAGGTCGGCACGTAACCTCGCAAACCTTCAGCCCAAATCTGCCTCAAATAACCAGCACGCCTTTTCTTCTGAGACCGGAGTACCCCTTGGCAGCAAATATCCCTCATCGTAATGTGAGATATATATGTTCGTCTCGTGTGATAGCTTCAGGAATAGCAGCAGCACATAGCCTGTGCGTCGCATCCTGGGGAAGCTCAGGAGGACGGGTGGTGTGCGCGCAAGGCTCCCCTGCGTCTTTCGTATCTTCTCAGCGGCTCAGCCCAGGCGAGAGGGCTGTATACCAACGGGTATCTTCACACTTCACGCTCTAGTCTACACCGCCCGCCTTCATCGGGTCAGCATACCCTGCCCCGAACCCCGGCCGCGATAAAGATAAGGCCTTGTACTGTCGGCCAATCGCCTGTGGCCGGCGCTCGAGCGTTTACGTTTGCCCGCCGTGCAATCGCTCACCAGCCACAGGGCGTTGCGTAGCAGGCAATCTAGTCACTATCACTCCCGCCATGGCACTCCTCTGTCGGTTGCCGGCAAGAGGCAAGTCGGAGAGGCTGGCCGTGGGGATTGGGTTTTTCTGGAAGGCCTGCCTCACTCTCGCGTGGGTTTCATTATATTGAGGTATTTGTTTGCCTTTGATTGCGCATGCGGTATTTGTTTTTCGCGGTCAGTCGACTTCTGCAGCACATGTCTCACACGCATTACGTGCCTTGGCCCACCCTCGATCAGGAATCGGTAGCTTGGTGGATCTCCCAAAAAACTAGCGGCCATCGAGTAACTATTGTTGTCATGTATAGGGAAAAGCCCGGCGAAGAACCACTAAGCCGAGGCTTGCCGCATGCGCCTTCCCAAAGAGCTCTCATCTCATTCAGGACTGAAAACCACTCAAGGAGTGTTTTACTTAGTTTCTCGTGCTATAATGATGATTCATTTTCACTTCCACTACCGGAGAGTCTAACACAGTATTTTGCGTTTCCCTTGATCCCTGTTTATGCTCCTTTTCATTGTGGCATGTTCTCCATCAACCGCAGTGCACCACCGGTGATGCTGTACTCCCGTGCACGAAACATTACTACAGATCCTTGCTTCGGTCTCCAGTCTCGACAACCATTTAGGATACACGACACGCACGTTTCTTACGCGTTGCGCTTCCACCCTTGCAATGATGTACTGTAGTATATTCAGGATCAGCTCGAATTCACCAGGACTTGCATTGGATCGCCAATCTCCTGAACACACATACCGCACCACCTCGTGATGGATCCCTCGCTAGGTACAGTCGGCCATACAGCTTTTACACACGGGCATGTTGACGGTCACATGTGATATCGTGGAGCAAGTAAGACGCACATACCTCCAGGTAAACATGCTGTACATGCCAACTATACACGCAATGCAGCTCACAACAATTTGCTATTTTTCCTACCTCCATGAAATAGCACCGATCACACCTCTCATGCTGTTGGGGCTCTGACATCGACAACAAACTTTTAATTTGTAGCGATCTCATCTAAGCTTATTCCATGCTAACTCTCCAGGTATTCTGTCAACGCCTTCCTTCTCCCCGCTCGCATCCTCTATGGTTCCACCAACCCATCTAATATTATACTTTATAGCGAACATGCTGTTCATTTTCCATCGAGTAAGCAACTCCGGCCCTATCATACACGCTCCTTCGCACCGAATCTGTTGATCTTTCTGTTTGTTCTCCACAGGTTGTATGCAAATCGAGGTAACTGCCGTTTCGGTCATTCGTCGAGCTCGAAGGCTCTTACGTGGTGGTGTAGCCACCGTCAACGCGCAGCTCAGCACCGGTCATGTAGCTGGAAGCGTCGGAGAGGAGGAAGGTGACGGCGCCCATGAGGTCCTCGGGCTTGCCCATCTTGCCCTGGGGGATGAGCGAGATCCACTTCTCGGCGAGCTCGGGGTTCTCGTCGAGGATCTTCTTTGTGCTGTTGGAGAGAAATGGTTAGCGGTCTGTAATGAGCACAGAATTCGGCTAATGAGACTTACAGTGCGGTGAGCATGTATCCAGGAGAAATGCAGTTGACGCGGACACCTGCGTGCGCCCACTCAACGGCGAGCGAAGACGCCATGTGTCTGACCGCAGCCTTCGCGGCATTGTAAGGAGCCTGGGGCTGGGGGACGTTGACGATGGCACCGCTCATGGACCCGATCATGACGATGCTGCCAGGGGCGTTGCGCTCCATCAGGTGCTTGGCAACACCAACAGCGAAGAGCCAGGTGCCGTCGACGTTCACACCCCAAAGCTTCTGCATGCGGTCGTGTGGGTAGTCGACGGCAGGGAAGTTCTCGGTGAAGCCGGCGGATGTGACGAGGTTGTCGATCTTGCCGTGCTGCGCGATGATCTCGTTCAGAGCTGCGGTGACGGACTCTGGCTTTGAGACGTCGGCGTAGTGTGCGGTGACCTTGGGGACGTCTTTTGCGCCGGGGTTCTCCCTCTTGAACTCCTCGACAAGGGCCTTGGCCTGCTTCTCACCCTCGTCCTCTGTGGTGCGCTGTCAGATCTTGCTCATCACTACCGGAAGATCGCTCGGGGATTATACTCACTGTTCATATCGACAATAGCAACATCAGCACCAGAAACCACCATAGCCTGGGACATAACCAGCCCCAAACCTCTGGCACCACCAGTCACAACTCCGACCTTGTCCTCGAGCGAGAAGCTAGCCAGCGTGCGCAGGTTGCGTCCGCGGCCCTGCACGGGCTTGGACGAGGGCAGCTCGCTCTCATCATCTGGGTGCTGGAAACGGAAAGAATCATCGGTACGCGAAGCAGTGCCCTCGTGGCCGGTGTCTTCCGTGGAAGCTGTTGAGAATCTGTCGTGACGGTCCTCGTCTTTGGGGTCGTCTTGCGAGACCTTGTCGAATTTGGGTGTGACTTTGCTGAAGGCGCGGGTGGCGGGGCTGGCGATGGGAGCGGCGGTGAAGGTGGAGGTGCGGATGGCACGAGTGGCCTGTCGGACAATGTTGGTGCGGAACATTGTGTGTGTATGTGGGTGGTTTGTGTGTGGGTGTGTTCTAAAAAGAGCACGGTGTTAGATGGAAGAAGAGGTGTGGTTTTAGGATGTCGAATGCAGATGAGAAGTTCAAGAACAACAGAGCTTCATCAAAGCGCTGCAGCAAGGACCAATGCCTCGTGACTGGTGCTTGGACGCTTCGAACGCGTGGGTGATTCAAAGGGTGAGGCCTGGACGAGGGTCTTTCACGTACCAAGCTTCGGGCTGCGTAAGTGGACGGTTCGAGACCGTTAACGTGAGATTTGCTGGGGTTGGGTTGGGCTTCCAGGTGTATTGCAGGGATAAGTGTGAGGAAGAAGATTTCAAGATGAGCAATGTATGAAGACAAAGAAGAATGTTCGACAGGTACACCAAATAAATGGCTGTTCTTCTCAACACTTTTCCCACGTGCATGTAACGGAGGAATCATGCTCACGAGCTGTCTACGTCACGCTTCTATCTCCTGTGGGGCCAATGCACACACATTCCCCAGAGACCCGTTGAAGGGGTCGTTCCATTTTTCTCCACCTCCGCACATCTTCCTCCATGAAATCTGTGCGATCTCTCCTGGATTGGGAAACCCGGATACTCGATGGGGGCACGTGCGACTCGAGGCGAGACGAATGAAACTGCCTGCGTTGGCATCGTGCCGCGCGTGTGCAACAGCTTGGTTTACACATCGCGTCTCTGGAGCTCGACAGCTTTCTTCGCCGAGTCGAGTGCATTCGCCTAAACTCGAGTGCCGATCTCCTGGGAGGTGGCACCAAAAAAGGAAGAATAGCCTAGTGGGCCGGGGATCCCGGAATCCACTTGCCGCAGAAGAGATGGTTGTCCTGGTCATTTCTTGTTCATCCTGGTCGAGTGGTGACGTGACAACGGACTTGGACAGACCGCTCATATAACGACCTCGTCAATACTCCATCTTCCTGCTGCAATCAATAGTCAGTAGCAACTCCTTTGGGCACCGGTTTCGAATATGCAAGTACGGAGCTAGAAGCTATGAGGCTGTACACAAGTAGGTTTGCCGACACCTGGCCCTCGGTCTTACAAGTAAACCCCGCCGATGTCCTCATTTGGCCACGGTGATGGCAGCGACAAGTATACCGAGTCTTGGTTACGGAATGAAAGCTGTATAAGACAGACGTGAGATTCGTGACCTGATCGAACAAACATACCTTACACACCTTACAGTGAACAAACATACTGTAATTGCAACGATCATCTACAAGCCATGTCGGACGTTGCTAATAACTCTGCTTTCTCTGTGGATGGCAAGACGGCGATCGTTACGGGTGCTGGATCCGGTATGTCTGACTTGATGACGAACAAAGACAATCTTGCTGAAGGGTATCATATCACAGGGATCAACTACTGCTTCGCCAAACTGTTATTGGAAAACAACTGCAACGTCGTAATCGCTGATCTCGCTTTGCGGCCAGAAGCCCAGAAGCTCATCGACGACTACACCTCTCAACCCCATGCGGTTTTTGTCAAGACTAATGTTGTCGTGTGGGATGAACTCACCAACATGTTCGATGTCGCTGAGAAGGAGTTTGGGGGTGCTGACATCGTATGTTGATTGCCACACTTACCACTAGTACAGTATCTATGGCTGACAACAACAGGTATGCCCTGGTGCCGGCGTTTTCGAACCGCACTGGAGCAATTTTTGGCACCCTCCTGGAACTGCGAAATCGAAAGATGATTCTCATGGCACCGACGGAGTAGGCCACTATGCCTGCCTTGACATCAATCTCACCCATCCGATCCGCACCACGCAACTAGCCATAAGCCGCTGGTTGAACCCATCTCCGACGTCCAAGACAGGCAAAGCCAGCACCAACAACCCTAAGCGTGTCGTACACATCTCCAGTATCGCTGGTCAATGCCCTTCGTTCGCGGTACCGCTGTACATCGCGTCAAAGCATGGTAAGTCGATTTCACTAACTATGAGTGAATTGCCACTGATCATCATACGAATAGCGATCAGTGGATTCGTCAGATCTCTCGCGCCACTCGAATCAACTATGGGCATCCGCGTGAATGGTGTCGCTCCTGGCGTGATCAAGACACCCCTCTGGACAGACCACGAAGAGAAGCTGAAGATGGTCGACGAATCCAAAGACGAGTGGGTCACTCCAGAGTACGTAGCGTCCGCTATGCTGAGGTGTATAGTTGATAAGGATGTTGTCGGAGGGTACATGATGGAAGTTCTGAAAGACAAGACGAGGAATGTGGGGTGGAGATTGGATCCTGGGCCTGAGGGACCCGGAGCCACCGTCGCTAATAGGGAAGATGGCGATAAGGAGGTCTTAGAGTGGCTATTCCAGGATGGCTGGGGTGTTGAGAAGAAATAATTCGAAAATCCGATGGTGCTGTTGGAGAGATTGAGAATGTGATAGTGCCTAGGTTACTTAGGAAGTTATGACGATCCACGCACGATTGACAACAGCTAAATTGATCTGACAGCGAGTTTGGGTCGATTGGAACCCCAAGAGATAGCATGTAGATACAGCTAGTGCGCTTAAATTATTGTGCATCATCTCAGTGGTGAGCAAACTGGCTTAGTGCCTGTAGTTGATAACGCTGACACGCTAGCTCCTCATATTGACGTTTACGGACGGCAGTGTCCCTGCGGTAAGGCCCTTATTCATGTGCCTATAGCCGGCGATATAATGCTAGTCTATAGGGAGAGAAGAGATGTAGATTTCACTTGATTAAGGCGAGTGGTATCAACACCGGATAGACTGAATGTTCTCAGACAATATCACTATCCGCTCGATGCAATCATGGTTACCCAATTCCACGTATCGCCGTGCTTGCATAGTTCGTACACTACTTTACATATGGCGAGTGTGCCTTCTTTGCCTTGTACCGGGTGACGGCAGATCCGTCAGACAACTCAACTGCCACCGCTTCCAGCCTATAGCCAAAGGCCCATGGCAGTGCAATGAACCGGATGGTGTAGTATGCTACGCCAAGAGACAAGATCGCTAATGCCACAATGGGGCTCAGCCAGTAAGGTAAGTTTGTGCTGCCTTTACCACCTGGTGGTCTCACAAAAGGCATGATGAGCAGGAACTGCGAACCATGTTAGTGTAAACGTTCAATACGGACCACCATCGGGAGGAATTGTACTCACGAGGTTACCAGCCAGATATACACCAATGACAACCCATGGAGTAGTGAAAGGAGACTGCCATGATCCTTTCTCGGTCAGACGGATCTTGACCAGTCCAATCGAAATGAGGGTCAAAAGGAATGTCATTGGGTACGAAGACAAGCTGACGATGAAGTTGAAAGCGTCACCCGCGGGAGGAGCGCAGATGAACAGCACCGTCACGCCAAGATGTACCGCGAGAGCGAAAATCGGAGTTTTGAACGGTTTGTTTGTCATAATGATGTTAGGGAAAGGCATGACTCCGTCTTTGGCGAGTTCTTGAATGACGCGAGCTAAAAAGTAGTCAGTAGGAGTCTCCCAACGGACATGTTTCGATGTCTACTTACGGACAGTGTACGCTATGCCTAGTAGATGCCCGATCGCCGAAATCGCTACCAGGGCGGGCAACACTCTAGTAGCAGCAGACTCGCCAAAGACATTGCGGAAGAGAGTGGCAGCGATCGTGATGTCGGAATGCAGGAAGTCTTCCTTGGAGACAGCAGCGAAGTACGCCACATTAGCCAGAAGGTAGAGAACGGTGATGACTCCCATCGCTGTTGGTAGAGCGATGCGTAAGGTCTTTTGTGGGTTCTTTACTTCCGACAGGACCGCGTTAACATTGTCGTAGCCCTGGAAGGAGAATATGGCGCTCAAAAGTGCGGTACCGATGTTATATCCGTTATTTGATGTGCCTTTGAACGACGTGTGAATGTCAAAGTTGTGCGGTTGCTCGACCTTGAGATGTCCAGAGAGAGCGGCAAAGCCAGTACAAACGATGAATAGTAGTGTGAACAACTTGACTGCACTGAGAACATCCTGCAGGCCCCTACCAATACGTGGAGCGACAGAGTGGATGCCAACAGCGAAAGCAGCCGCCGCAATCGCTACGCCGCGCAGCTTCCATGTGGTCGACTCCACACCAGCGGCTAGGAGAAGATACGAAGATGCTGTGATGGCGTTGCTAGCCGAAACCTCTGCCCATGATGTTAGCAACATTTTCCAAGTCTTCTCATTGGTCGGTACGTACGTAAGAAAACACAGAAGAACAGGTAGATGCAAGTCTGCATGAACTTTGGTGAGAAAGATCTTTCCAAGTAGATCTTGATTCCTCCAGATCGTGGCATGCCTGAACCAAACTCGAGCATGACCATCGCGCCGCATGTGGAGATTATGCCTCCAATGACCCAGATCATGAGAGACATGCCGACTGAGCCACTGAGCTTGAAAATCGTGGCGGGAGTGGAGAATATCCTGGGGAGTTGTTATTATGAGGTTGAAGTCACAACTGGCAGGTCATGTAATACCCAGCACCGATAATCTTGTTCACAATCAGCGAGATGGCTCCCAAAAGGCCGATCTCTCTGCCTTGGAGGACATTGGCTTCAACGACTTTGAGCGACTCATTCTCGCTACCAAAATCGGACGCGGATGCTCCTGTCTGTACGCCTGTATATGCATCGAGTCAGTATTTGAAGATACGGAGGAGGTCGTTCAGATATCTTACGGGGAAACGGCTTGCCATCATGCTCTGACATCGCTATGTAGAGTTTTGCGTAGTGCTGTGATCAAAGACCATCCACAACAACGTGCCTAGGTAATTGAGACTATTTATCGTAAAATTCTAGACTGGGTGGATCTCATCAAGAATGGGACCTTGCTTGCCGGTCTCCATCTCGTTAGGTAAAGCACACGGCGGATATTGAGAATAGTGGATGATGATCGGAGAAGAACCTACGTCCCCATCTGCGAATGTATTGCGTGACACCGAGTTCGGCGATCTTTGCGAACTTGGCCAAATCAATAACCGCCGCGACTGGCGCCTCAAGGATACTGGGAGGCCCGCAAGCAATAGTTAGGACGAATGCTACGCTCGAAGATCTTGACCGGGAAAGATGCTGCTCGTTCTGGATTCGACATCGAGAAACTTAACCAATATACAGGTCAGCCAAGAGTTTTTAATCCAATGCTTGTTGAGTGAGCCGCTGGGTCTGCTTCAGAAGCTAGACTCGTGCAGCTCGCCGATACCAGGTACCTCACTTTTCAGGGCACACGGGTCCGTTCATGGCGGCGACATGCCCGATGAGCGAGTCTAGGAAAGAAAGCTCGAAGCGGTAGATGGCATCTGCACCGCAAAAGATAGTCCCAAAGCCTGGATGGTGTCGCTGTTGTTGTAATACAGTGTGATGCCAGATGGAGTGCCGCCTTAAGAGAACTCGTTTCCTGTTGCCAAATGACTAGAACATGTCAATCACCATCCTTTACTCTCTGGTAAGCATTCTCATGACTGCTTCATGCCTTCTAATATCATCAGTAGATCCATGTACAGCAGGTACAGTACGAAACATGCATGTGGCAGGGGAGAAAGTCGTTGCTCCGCAGCGGGGCGAGGCCCACTTCAGCACGCAAGCGCCATTGCATCTTACATCCTGATATGGCGCAACGGCATACTCTCTTTACTGTTTGATTCGAGCCATTTCATTCGCTGCTCGAGTGGCCCAAAGCGTGTCTGTACAGCATACGTCTTTGGTTGTCAACTTGTCGCTCTCCTGGCGTCGCACATGAGCCAAGGCCGGTGAGGCCCGGTGTCGGGCAGAGCGCATACATAGTCAACATGTCTTGCTCCGGAGCTAATACACCTAAGTTTACCGTCTGATTGTGACTGCTATCAACAATTCTCCCCTTGACAATCTACATAATGGCAGCCGCACAAGTCTCGAGACAGCCCGACATTGCGTACCACCCGAACTTTGACAGGTACCAAGTTCGTTCTCAGCACCGTCAGAAGACTGAGAAGCTTCCAACAACACTTCCTGGTGGCTTTCCGCAACAGCTTTCATCTCCGCTGGTGTGGGAGGGGAAAGACGTGGAGAGTAGTAATGACTGGATCGTTGAGTTGACTGAAGCCCAACTTGACGAAGTCGACCAGGCGCTGAATCATTTCAAATGTATGTAAAGGCGTCTTGTGTGTGAAGCAGAACGCTAATCATAGACCTTTAGCACTGAACTTGCCGCTTGGAAATATCAACAAAGAGACCTTCCCACTACCCACCACCGGTCCGCTACTGCGGCAGCAATCAAAGGAGCTTCACTTCGGGCGAGGCTTTTTTGTTCTACGCGGTCTACGTGTAGATACCCACTCTCGTGAAGAGAACATCATCATATACGCCGGAGTCAGTGCGTACGTTGGAGATGTCAGAGGCCGACAGCAAGACCAGCGCCACACCAACGGCACCTCCCTAGTACTCTCGCACATCAAGGACCTTAGCAATACCGCCGAGAAAGCTTCAATCGGAGCGCCTTCCAACACGAACGACAAGCAAGTCTTCCATACCGATTCAGGTGACATAGTTTCACTTTTCTGCTTATCTCCGAGTGCGAACGGAGGCGAGAGTAAGATATCATCGAGCTGGAACGTCTACAATATCCTGGCCAAGGAACGACCAGATCTCATCCATACTCTGTCAGGGGACTGGGTTGTCGACGGGTATGTCTTCTGAAAAGATCATGTAGTTGCAAGCCACTGATGATTTCAGTTTTGGTGACCCAGCTCACCCTTACAACAAGCGACCGCTCCTTTACCACCAGGAGGCAACATCGTCAACTCCCGAACGCGTAGTCATACAATACGCGCGCCGTTATTTCACAGGCTTCTTGGCTCAGCCGAGATCCAAGGACATCCCTCCCATCACAGAAGCTCAAGCAGAAGCATTAGATGCCCTGCACTTCACCGCCGATAACCACAGTGCCGCTCTGGACTTCCAGAAAGGCGATGTCCAGTACATCAACAACTTGAGCGTCTTTCATTCTCGTAATGGATTCACAGATGAGCCTGGAAAGGAGAGGCACTTGCTGCGACTCTGGCTGCGTGATTCTGAGTATGCGTGGGAGACTCCTGCACCGCTTCATGGTCGTTGGGATGCAGTGTATGGAAACTTGACTGCGGAGGAACAGGTTTTCACCCTTGAGCCTCAGATCAGGAAAACAGTGGGCCGTTGAATGCTCGTCTGTAGTGTCAATACATTCCACAGTCAGTTGGTTTCAACCCAGATACATAAATCAACATGTTTGGATCTGCCTGTGGTCCAGAGGAAGTAGTTTTCGTTCTCGAGTCTCAAAGCCTGATAGGTCATTACACTTTTAGATTTGCAGTGTAACCTTGTTGATGATAATCCGTTGTAGTCGGCCCAAACCTGTGTTGGGGGCCTCGTCGTCTAGATTCAAACTTCGTACTGGCTTCTCAGCGGCAAGGCAAGCGGTACGGACTTTGAAGCTAGACCGCGAGGTGGCCAGGAAAGGAAATCGCGAAGGAGCGGGCACCACGGACAAAACTCCTGCCGAGGCACGGCAACACATTGCCGACATTGAATTGTTGAAGCACCTCGTCATCCTCAGTGCCCGCACTTCTACAATCTTCAATCTCGTTACCATTCCAACCATCCCCGCCTAAGCACAGCAACTATGGCTGCTGGAAGTAGCACATTCACCTGGGGTCCTAACCTCACGCTTGCCTCTGAGAAATCTCCTTTCGAATCCCCACTACCATCGACACATTCCGGCTTCAAAGACGATGTTCAGCCTGTATCATGGAAGCGCTACAACATTGCCGGAATACTGGTGACTGTATACGGTCTTGAAGAGCTACCGAGGAACAAAGATAACGTGACATGCCTGTGGCTATTACACGGCAGAGGGGATACGCAAGATTCCATGTAATTCATCGCAGCAGCAATGATCAGGGCATGGAACCAGAAAAGGCAGGAAGGAGAAAAGAGCTTGATATGTGTGTCGTTTGACCAACGCAACCACGGCTCTCGGATGATTGATAACCGTGCAAACGAGTCTTGGAACGGCGGCAACCCGACCCATGGCCCGGACATGTATACACTCTTCACAGGAACAGCACAGGATGTCTCACAGCTCATCTCACACCTGCCTGCATACCTACCGTTTCGCCCAGTTGATCACATCTGTGGTGGTGTCAGTCTAGGAGGACATGCGACCTGGCACTGTGTCCTGCACGATTCAAGAATCAGCGCTGGATTCGTGATTATAGGTTGCTGTGATTACGCCCGTGTAATGACCGACCGTGCCATCCGCGGCAAGCTAGCCTCTTGTACATCCACCGACCCGCCCGGCCGAGACTTCCTTGGTTCGAAGGATTTCCCGCCTTCCCTCCTCGAGGCCGTTCGACAGCGCGACCCGGCAGGGATTCTTCTGGGCGAGTTAGACGATCCTAGTGCCCATACGCGCGAGCCTTCAGAAGGCGAGAAAGCACGCCTGCGACCAATCTTGAGAGAAAAGCTTGCAGGGAAGAAGCTGTTAGTGTTGAGCGGCGGCAGAGACAAACTTGTACCTTATGCCATGAGCTTACCTTTGCTGGAATGGTTAAAACATGCTCTTGACAAGAATGGAGGCTGGTTCAATGATTGCGGCACGGATCTAATAGACATTGTGGATCCAGAGGCGAGGCATGAGTTCTCCGCCTTGATGAGAGGCGAGACAGAGAGCTGGCTTTGCGATGTAATGACTGGAAAGACCAATGAGAAGAGGAGGAACAGCAAGATATGAGACGTCGAAACCACCGAAACCAGGGGATTCCACGTGCATTTGAGCACAGGCTGGCAAGATGCTAAAATGCGGAAGAACCGGTGATGCACGAAAATGACCCTGGGTCAGAATGATGAGATAAATTTAACGATATTCAAATCGCAAAAGCGCTTCAACCATCATCATGAATGCTGCAAATTCATGAGAGCATCTCAAACAAGATTTCATCACAAATACACGGTCGCGCTGAGCGTGAGTTCACGTACTGTGGTCCCGGTGGCCACGAGGGTAAAGTCTATAGGTGTAGACCCTACATCGGCTTTAATATCATTGAGATACCACTCGAGCTGGCTTTGTACCGCAACTTCCATCATGCTTTTCTCGTCAGAAACAGCCTCAAAAAAATGATGCTCTACACCGAGATCTCATTAAATGACTGGAACCGTACGTGATTTCGTGTATAAGGTATGCACAATCCCGGCATCGATTGATCCTTATGCGATGGCCGCTTTCTCAAACAAAACATTATGTTGCTTTGGGTGATTCTTCTCGCATGTTGATTTCGCCATTCTGGAATCAAATCAGCTCGCAAGTCTCTGATCAATTGGTAGTTGCGGTACTTACCTCTTCGTCATGAAATTGCCATCGATCTCGACATCCTCCTTCAACTGCCCGTTCGCAACCCGCCACTTGGATTTAATCTCAAGCTTTCCGACCGGCGGCCTAGGCTGCACGAACGTGTCGATGCCGTCCGCCACGTTGGTAATTGTGAGTGGGTAGGTCTGAGTCGTACCTACGGGAGTTGGAGCAGTGACTGAGTACTGCGTCGGAGTCCCGATTGCTGATGGATCGCCGGAGACGACTGTAGCAGAAGAGTTTCCAGGTGCGAGCGCGTCGATGATGTTTTGATGGGTGTGTAGGATCTGGATCAGAGCGGCCTCGTTGACACTTGACGGAATGCTCGTATGTACGCTTGTGGTCGCCATGATTGCGAGATTATGCTTGGCTTGTATAAGAAACTGTCGTCGATCGAACAAATGGTAGTGCTAGTAAGAGATCTAATGCAAATTGTCGATGGCTTAGTATGATATTTGTAATCGAGGATATAACCAGTAATGTACATCAAGCCAAGAACCTTGGTTTTCTTATATACGCATCACCAACCGGCACAATCGCGAAGTCCGATAATCACGAAGCCAACATGAAAGCATTGGCCGAATAGCGATAAAGGCCAACAGTCTACCCGACACGGCTTCCGGACAACGCAGTTTCGGATCCTCCCCAGCTTCAACATCCCGTCAACATCGAGCTATCTTCACATGCTAGGCCTGAGCCGGATTCTACTACGGCTGAGCGCTTTGAAACAGGTGGATCGGCGGGTAGCCAAATTCAAACCTGCATGTCCGAAAGCGCAGACTAGACTAGTCAGATCTATGTGCAAGTCTCTTCGGCTTCTTGAGATCGAACGCGTGATAAACGAACGTACATCACGCGATGCTGGCGCCATGGTCGCAGGTGCGTTTCATATGCACATCGACCGGAAAGCCGATCGGAGTTTGGGGGCGATGCGAGATCGTCACCTATCTGGAGACTCTCAAAGGCCCAACATGTAGATTGCGAACTGGAGGCTCATAAATGCGCTTCCAATGTCTGAAGAAGTATAAAAGGGGCACGGCAATAACTTTGGGTTATTTCCCATCAATTACAAATCTGTGGTATTGATTTCTTATAGTGTACACACAAAAGAGCAAGCAGAACCCCTACACACCATTGTGCAAAATGCAAAGTCCCCCAAAATGACAAAATACGCTCAAAAGACCGGACCCAATATGCGTTCTTTTTCTCCCTGTACGAAAAAGAAAACCCGAACAAAACAAAAAAACACCTTCGCTTTCCCAACAGAACTCGCAATCTCTTAAAGCAAAGCAAAGGTTTGTGTACAATCATAGGTGTAGATGTAGAACAACGGGAATGTAAAGGGGCGTTCAAGCACAGAGAAAAATGTCCTTGCTCTGGCTTTGCCCTTGCTCTCTGGTTTAGTTGTAGATTTCCAGCGGCGCAAGCTGATCAACAGCGTACAGCCAATTACTTCCTTTCTCTTCTTTTGCGAGCCTGAGAGTAGATATTAGTTATCTTGTTTTCAAATTGCATGGGAGAGAAGAAGTGACTTACCAGTCGTAAGGGAAGACCACCAGGTGACCCTGGATCATGTTCAACAACTCCTCCGCATCTTCCTTACTCATGACCTCCTCGACCATGGTGGGAGGGCGAGCACTGCTCTTCGTTGTAGCACGACGCCTACCCTTGCGGCTTGTTGCGTGCTGCAGCCCCGCGCCGTTAGTGGTGTTTGACTGGGTAGCGGTGGTCTCGGGAGCATCGTTGAGGTCGGCTGCAATGGTGATCGTGCGGCGACGGTCGACAGTCGAGTCTTCGGGCTGCGTAAGGTCAGACCTGGTGGCTGGCTGTGTGAGTGACAAAGGACCCTCAGACGAAATGTCTTTCTGCTGGCTCGCGTCTGCCTCCTGGGCGGAATCCTTCTCATCAAGCGGTCGGTCATCCGGTGTCGGGACAGCTGTAGGTGCACGCGAGATTCCGGAGGCAGGCGACTCTTCAGATTTCTCGTTGAGCTCCTGCGACTGCGGTTGACTCTCGTTAGACTTCTTACTGCTCGGGCGCGCTGTTTTCGCGAAGTTTGCAAATAGGCCTCGCGGTTTGGCGGTCTTCTCGTCAACAATTTGAGTCAACATGGAGTCTGTACCAGCCGAGCCAGGAGGGCCCGAGCGAGGAGGCGCTTCTTTCGGAACTTTGGGCTTGCTATGTCCCAAGCCCTGAGACTGCATGAAGCGCTCGTTGTAGTCGTTGAAACGTTTGTAGTCGTCCCAGTCCAAGACCTCGGAATCTGGCATAGTACGGAAGACTTGACGGTAAATCTTGGTGTTGTTCTCCGCAACGCGATCCCAGACATCGTGCATGAAGCTGGGTGCCAGAGGGTCGCTCATGCAGTCTTCGGTGATCTCCGCTTTTTGTAGAGTGTGCAACAAAGGAGCAACGGTTTTCCTGGTAGTGACTCTCGAGAGTTGATGCGTCAAGGGTGGCCCTCCAATATCGGTGTCATCCTGCGCAGGCAGCTCAGGTAGCTGATAGCGAGGTGAGAGACCTAGTTCGAAGGTATCGTTCCGCTGCAAGGGCCACGGTGGGCGCGGCACGTGGCGCGCACCAATGTCTTCTTCCTTTTGCTTCTTGTTATGCGCGTCCTCAACCTGCCGGATTCGCTCAACGTCAGGCACGTCCTTTGACCTGAACACTTCCTGGCCATGCATGTTGATATAAGTATCTCGCAGTCCGATGTCGCCTGCCATTTCGAGCTGCTTCTCGTTGTCAACGCCGTAACCATCGACGTCCAAGTCGTGTTTTCTGAGTTCTGTAGATGCCTTCTTGGGCTTGTCGCCGGGTTTGCCGTGGTGGTCGACGGACTCGTCGCTGTCGGTTGGCGCAGTCTGTGTCTTTTTAACCCAGCCTCGAAGGTCTGCCGTTTCGCCAGCGAAACCGATAGTGGAAGCCTCGAGGTTGTGGTTGGTAAGAGCGTGTGGCAATGGAGTCTGGGGCGGTGTCTCGAAGTATTCGGTTCTTGGCGAGGCAGGCGTAGCAAAGTCTTCCCGATAGATACGGTTCATCTCCAGGTCTTGTTCCTTGCGTTCCTTGGCCAGCTGGTCGCGCCTGTAGATGGCATCGACATCCAGACCGAGATGCTCTCTCATCAGACGCTTGCGCAAGCTATGGGCAAATTCGCCTACCATGTAGGGTCTGCCAGCCATGTAGCTTGGTATCATCATTCTGTCGGTCACCACCGAAGCAACCTCGGAGTCTCTCGAACCCAACATGGAACGTTCGTTGATGTTGGCAGAACCAATGATGACGTGACGATCGTCCACGACCATACACTTGGCATGAATGTACAATTGCTCTGTGGTCAAGCACTTCTTCGGTCCGATCTTGCCCCACTGCCGCAAGGAGAAGAACTTGATGTACTTCTCAGGATTGAGACCTGCGGCCTTCAGTCTCCCGAACAGAGAGTTGTCACCACGGCAAATACTCCTGTACTGGCACTGCATGATCAAACGTACGCTTGTGCCATCCTGAGAGTCGACACTGTTCTGGAAGCCGGGCATAAGCGGGATGATGAGACATGCCTGCCAATCCTCTCCGTTCTCGGCGGCGCGAATGGCGCGCTCGACAAGCGCATCGCCAATGCCGTTGTGGATGATTGTGCCGTCAACCGTGGTACTTGAAACATAGAATTGATTCTCGATGTAGACGTAGTGGTCCGATGCCTCGATCAAAGAGCAGTATGCGTTCATGATGCTGTGCTCGACCTTGTTGGGTGTGCCAATAGACCAAGGCGAGCATGAGCGAAGGATTTGAACTTGACAAGTGCCGGTCATACCGAGGCGCTCAAGCTCACCGTGTTCATACTCTGGAGGTGGTATAAGGACAGGCGTTGGTCGTGTTGGTACGCGCTGACGGAGAACGTAATTCCAGCGTTGCACGAAATGACGACCAACATCGCGAGCAGGCTGACCAATAATCTGCATGGCAATGTCATGCCATGGCATACGTGGAACCTTTGTTCGGTCGTACATCTCCTCGTAAGGCTTGTCGAGAGCATAGAAGTCTTGGACTCGAGGGTTGCTGTAGTCTTTGCCTGGCCAGACTTGACAGTGCTCGGCGTCTCGAGGGCCTTGGTGATCGAGTTCGAAGCCAGTGAGCTTGTCGTCTGTAAGGGCGTGACAGGGGTCATCCCATCTACCGAAGCAAAGATCGACACCTCCGACAAACGCCATCATGTTGTCAACAACGACGACCTTCTCGTGATGCGCCCAGAAGAACTGATTCTGCCTAAACTGATTCGGTGATCGTTGTACGCAGATATTCTCGTGCAAGTCCAGTAAGCTCCACTTGGTGTGTTCCGAATCTATCGGAATTGCGGACTCCACGTTTCTGTACACGACCACGAAGATCTTCACACCTTCATCTGCCTTGCGCTGCAGCAGACGATCAAGACGCCACTTTTGACTGATAGCAGCAGGTCTTCTGAGGTAAAGCTCCGGACTGAGCCACCAATCGTGAATGTAGATGCAATCTCTCGCGTTGTCAATAGCACGAGACACCTGCCACATGTGGTCCCTTGCATCGACCAACCACCTGCACCAGACGTTTTCGCGGACCGGCGCGAAACTGCCAAAGCGCTGTTTCTTGGACCAAATTGTGTTTGCTGCCATGTAATCGATCGACTCCTTGAATTGGTGGTATTGGCGCTCGTTGCGCGCGACAAGCTTGAGTTTGCGTTCAGAATTGTATAGTCTGAGGATGTGCTTGCTTGAGCTCGGTTCGGCAGCTTTCTTTGCAATCTCTTGGGGTGTCTGGTCGCGGATTCGTTTCTTGTCTTTCTCTGTTGAGAAATCGGAATCAACCAAGAAGACTTCGTATGGTACTAAAGATTCCGGTCCATCAACCATGACAATATAGCTGTGTCTTACAAGCGCCCATCGTGGCTTGTGTCTCTCTGTGAACTCTGACGGATTTTTGAATGTCCTCCTGATATCCCGATTCTGCCGAGATGTGATGGTCAAAAGTCCTTGCTTTCCAACGTAGCCGCCCTCGGAAGACAATCGCATCGACAAGGCGGACAGTTCCAAGAACTTGCAAAGCCGTGTGCTGTCCGGTCTGAAGATGAGCCAGCGAATCATTTGCTGTAAGTACTTCTCCAGCTTCTTACGCTGGCGTTCGTTGTAGATGTTACGCTCTCGCGCTTCCCTTTCGGCGGCAGTACCGCCCAAGTCGTCACCGTTAATGCTCGACTGCCTACGAGCTAACACGAACGATGATCGCCTCCTGCGATGTTTGCCGGGTCGTTCGAGTCCAGGCGTTTCCGGGCCGTTCTCTGCGACATCATCCTCGTCCGGTTCATCGTCAAGTCCAGCGAACAGACCGCGAGCTCCACGCGCGTAAGGGAATGCAGTCTTTGGGAAATGCGGAATCTTTGGCTTTGTCTTGTCGTCGCTTCGCAAAGTGAGCTTCTCTGTCTTCCCTTGAACCTTGTATTTGAGGTGAAGGTTTACAAAGTCGCGCAGGTTTCTGTAGATCACCCAGGTCATTCTTGCGGGACCATTTCCATATTCAAGTTCGATGCGGAATATCATGTGGCGATCACCTGTCTTGTCTTGTTTGGTCTGGCTCGAAGGTATCCTGATCTTCAGCTGTTCTAGGAGAACGGGGATCTTGCGGTGGTTGTGTTCATCACGCTGGAACATACTAGCAAATACAAGCGCAGCGGGTGCACCAGCAAGAAGCTCAGCCATGAGTTGGGCCGACTTCTGGTAGTCCACTGTTGCGCGCTCGTCACGCTTCTTCTGTCCCAGCATCTTCAATCCTGCTTTGACCTGACGCCATCGCTGTGTGCTTCCAGTCCCACTACCATGGCGATCAGTACGCATCCGTCCCATAGACGAGCTCATGGCCTCCATGCCTGTGAATCGGCGTAGATGGCTCGGTCGCTTCTCGCCGGGTGTTTCGTCGCCGTCGTTTTGTCGTCGAGTGTTGTAGCTGATAGCTCTGGCACCGTCAATTCCTCGCTTCCATGCATTGCGCAGCTTGTCCCTTCCTTCATCCTCAGACACGCCCGCCCTTCTTGTGTCCTCTCCTATGTCAGACATTGCGCGTCTGGACGAGCTTTCGGGACGATTGTTGGAGCTGCTGAGCTGATGCTCTTTGATGAACGAGGCAAATCGGGTAGCCATGGGTGTAGATGCTGCTCCATCGAGCTGTGGTCGCTTAGTCTTACGCTTGCGCTTCGCCTTGCCACCCTTGCGCTCATCATTCGATTCCTCCTCTGCGTCCGCGTCCGCGTCGCCGGATTCGTTCTCTTCCTCGTTCAGTACGGGATAGAGTGGTTCGCTGCGCTCCGACTGAGGTGACAGGGCCGCAGTTGGCGTAAGCATGCCAGTGGTGTTATTACTCGCTGTCCGTGTGTGGAAGGTCGACGTATTCGGAGAAGCCATCGCCTTAAGACGGCCCATGAAGGATGCCTGGCGTTCACGTCGCTCCCTAGTACGGTCTGCTGCCTCATCTTTCTCTCCACCTTCATCCTCAGTTTCCCAAGTCGGAGTTCGCTTCAGGGGTGACGGAGCGGCATCGTTGTCTGACGGACCTCGTGCAAATTGCACGCTCCTTCTATTCACAGGAGTGACTGAGCCCGAGCTCAGAGGCTGCGGACGTCTCCTTACAGTTCCATTTGGCGATTGTTCCTCGGAGTGGATGTGCGGGCTTTCGGATCGGTGGACTCGGTCGAAGAAACCCGAGGGTGCGTCGAATGTGGTGGACTCTAGGGGAGTCTCGACGCGTTCGATAGCGGGCTCCTGGGCGGTAGCCGTGGCCATGTTCAAGCGAGAGCGCTATCTCTGCAGCTTGGTCTGGCAAGAGCGGACTGCGTGCTGGGCTCTTTCTCGAAGTCCGGCTTGACGCGCGGAGATGTTGTGTGTGATGCGCTTATTCAGCCGGTCCATGTCATCGGAGGGTGTTGTGAGGCGTGCATGAGGATCGTGGGTGCAGTTGTATATGTGCGGTATGTTTTCTGGTGTAAGTGTTGCATGTGATGTGGTTTGTCTCTGGTACTACCACTGCCTCCTACTTTGTATGCGCTAAAGCCGGCTCAGGTGCAAGGGGGACCAGGGAGGTACGACGACATCAATCAATCTTACCAGACTACATGTAAGCTTTCCCCGCTGCCAACACCAATCCAAACCAACTCCCAAGACTAATCATCCTTCATGTATAACAAATCACTGCAGTCATAATAATCACTGCCCTCTCAGCTGCGCAGCTATATAAAACGCCCGATTATACTTATGGCCCTGACGGTCGCACACTCCCCCGATCTTGTGCCGCCACCACGGCTCACTAGAATTAACCGTCACACCACTCCCGCTCGCCGCAAGATGTCCATCGAGTGCTCTCACAACAGTATACAATTTCGTACTCCATATCCAGTGGTCTGGGGAATTCTTTTTGGGATGGTCCACCAAAATTTCAACCAGACATCTACTGTTGTCTCCTCGCGTACCTCGTCAGCATCCCCTTTGTCCGTCTCATCGCTTCAAGCTTTCGCACAAGCGCCGATCCGTGTAGGAACAGTGGCTACTAGGAGATGTATCGAACCGCGCTTAATTTCAACGACCTGATCCGGACCCACTCACAAGTGCACGATGGCATCATGTCTAACCTGTAATAGGCAGCGCAAAGGAATGGTCGTTTCCCATGTCTGTGGGTGGGAAAAGGATGTTCAAGGAGATCGTCACCGCCAAAGGACTGTGTGTGACCGAGAAATCGCCTTCATATTCCTATATCGTTCTGCTCCGATTGAAACCATGTCGACCTCATTGCTGCATTCAGAGGTCAGACTAACCACTCAACACATGCGCGTACAGCCATCATTGGTAGCCTCGAGACCACAGATAAGGCTAAAGGCATCGTTCGAGACCCAAACATGAGCGACTACCACGATGATTCTGCAAGCCGAAACGGATCTACTCGTGCAAGCAAGACTGCCACAGCGGAATATGTAGCGAACCGCACCAGGCTCGAGCGGAAGGCCGTCACCAAACTAGACCTTCTTTTGTTGCCATCAATGAGCATACTATATTTGTTGGCATTTCTTGACAGGACAAATGTCGGAAATGCCCGTGTTGCAGGCTTGCAAACGGACCTTGGAATTAGTGACATTCAGTACCAAACTGGTAAGTCTATGGTTTTAAGCCTGAATCGTAACAGATCGCTAAATCTTAGCAGCACTCACGGTGACTTACGTGCCGTACATTCTGGCAGAGCTCCCTTCGAACTTGATCCTGAACCGGATCGGGCCTCGCATCCTGCTTCCAACAATCTGCATCTTGTGGGGTCTTGTTTCGTCGCTCCAATCACAAGTGAACAACTACGCTGGCCTACTCGCATGCCGTTTCTTCCTCGGGCTCGTCGAGGGTGGATTGTTTCCAGGAATCGTTCTTTATCTATCCGGTACGTTGTTAAATGCACCAATCAACATTATTGCGACCTGCTACTGACTTGCGTACTCAGGGTTTTACAAACGCCATGAGCTCCAAATGCGTGTAGGACTCTTTTTCTCCGCGGCCGCCATGAGCGGAGCATTCTCAGGACTGCTTGCCGCAGCGATCGTCCAAATGGACGGCCTTCGAGGAATGTCCGGATGGCAATGGATATTCCTGCTGGAAGGTCTCGTCACGATCTGCTATGGAGTCTTATTAGCCATCATACTGCCCAACAATGTACGCGATGTTAGGATCCTGTCTCCTACCGAGGCCGATATCTGCATCAAGAGGCTAGAAGCAGATGGACCTGCGAAAGAGAGTAACAGCTTTGACATGAAAGCGCTCTGGTCGACCTTCCGCAGTCCTCATATATGGATCGTTTGTTTGGCTCTCTTCTGCAACGGCACTTCACTATTTGGTCTGGCCAATTTTGCGCCTAGTATCGTCAAATCCATGGGCTACCAAGGCACGAAGTTGCAGCTGTTCACGGTTCCGCCATTCGCGATAGCTTTTTTCGCGACGATGATTTCTGCATACGCAGCAGACAAATACCGAGCTCGCGGAATCACAGCTATATGTACTTCTCTGCTAGCAGTAGCAGGCTTCGCGCTGTTCCTTTGGAGCAGTTCCGTCGCGGCGCACTACACCGCGTTATGCCTCATGATCACAGGCATCTACTCTACTTCTCCAGGGCTGATAAGCTGGCTGCCTAACAACGCCGCGGCCAGTACCAAACGAGCCACAGCAATTGCCATTGGGTTCGTTTCCTCCAACTCTGGTGGCATCTTGAGCACTTGGATATACCCAGAGTCGGAAGCTCCAGGATACAAATTTGCAGCAAAGCTCAATCTTGCTTTCGCTTTTGTCACAATCGGTCTTGCCGCGGCAGAGGTGTTATTGCTGAGGTGGAAGAACCAGCGGAAGCAGCGCGATGAATACAGGGAGGGCGTGCTTCGAAGAGTGCATGGTCTCTCCCTAGAAGAGCAATATAATGTTCTGGGCGACGAACATCCGGACTTTGAATACACTCTATGAGCTTGTCGGGCATCTTGCAGCGTAAGACCGAGATTATCATCACCACTATACACCAGTACATAAAAATGACTTCATCCCATGTATGATCACATATCGTGGAAAAGTATCATATCCTCAAAACAGAAATGCGGTCTAAAGTGAGGCTGAAGAATGCAGGGTCCGAGAGAAGCAGGGGTTTCAGCTTCTAGATCGCACTAGCCGAATTGATTTGCAGGGATGCTTTCACGATTCGCGACTACAGTACTGTGTTTTAGATTAAACCCCCATTGCCCGATTATTAATAACGTATAGGAGAAATACTCAGCCTCTACTGGAAGGAGCAGCTTATCAGATACCTATGAAATTCGCGTGCACAACTTGAGCTCGAACTCCGTCGTCCCTAGGTCTCGCGGCGCCCGGATCCCTGACGCTTGTGTCATGAACACCGCAAAATGTCCCGGCATCCCTGCTCTGTGGGAACGACATGGCGAATTGCCTCTAGCCTTCGTATGGTAGATTGAAGGGGAGGGCTGAAGTTGGAGATGGCGAAACTCCGGCTCTACTATACACCAAGACCTCTCTCTACCTCTTCGGCTATCATGAATACTTTTACTTCTTCGGTCTTCTGATCTCGTTGACTATAATCCAATATATATCATGGGTCTCAAAGGAACGCTATTGACGGCTGCGAGCTTCGGTCTCGTTGCCGCTGACGTCGGCTATGCGAGCAGCAACACTTCTTCGCCTCGCGTGAGTCTCGAGCAGGGTGATATCCAAGGATTCCGTGACAATCACACGAACTCGGTGTTCTTGGGAGTGCCGTACGCTGCTACCACTGGTGGCCAGAATCGGTAAGCGCGGACTGCCTGCTACCAGAACTATCAAACTGACAAGATCATGCTAGTTGGCGGGCACCGCAGCCTTTGTCCAAATCGACAGCAATCTTCAACGCAACTTCTTATGGCAAGACCTGCCCTCAGGCACCTGGGCCCGCAGCGTTCACTGAGTTCTCAGAGGACTGCCTGAACCTCAACATCTGGGCCCCGTCTTCCGGCAAAGACCTGCCAGTCTTCGTGTACATGTACGGCGGCGCCATGGTCACTGGATCGAACAGCAACCCCCAACTGCAAGGCACCAACTTCGCCCGCAACGGCGTCGTCTACGTCAACTTCAACACACGCAACAGCCTCTTCGCCGCTCCCAACTCGGCGGAACTGGCGTGTGATGATCCGGAAGCATCCCAAAACTTCAACATCTTGGACGTCGAGAAGGCTCTGGACTGGGTACGCGAGAACATCGAAGCGTTCGGCGGCAACCCTGATCATATTGTGTTTGGTGGCCATTCTTCTGGATCGGTACAGGTCGATCACTACCTTTTTAATCATCCACAAAGCTTCCTCGCAGGAGCAGTACAGATGAGTGCAAACGTCATGTCTGGTCCTGGCTACGCACCTCAGAACGAAGCCTTGGATGCAGTGGCCGCTGAAGTCGGCTGTCCTACCGGCGGCAATGGACAGATCGATTGTTTGCGCAAGGTTGAGATGTCTGAGTTCCTAACAGCGGACTTCAATGCAACCACGAATGTATGGTTCACGCCCGTAATCGACGACATGACCCGCCACTCCAACTACTCAGCCCGTCTCGCCGCCGGACAATACGCCTCCCACGTTCCCCTCCTAACTGGCACCTCCAACGGCGAAGGCACCATCTTCAGCATCGTTTATGGCGCAGAAAATGCAAACTTCTCCTCCTGGATCCGCACGTTCGACGCCGATGTCGCTCACATTCCCTCCAACACCCTAATCGATGCCTACTCCCGCCTCAACTACTCCACCGACGCTCTCCGCAGCGGCGCCCAATACGGCGATGCCCGCTTCAACTGTCCCGTAGATTACCTTCTCAACGAGCGCAGCTCGCAGCAAGACACCTGGGTCTACCGCTTTTTCGGCGCTTACGACAACGTCGTCGGTCCTCCCGGCACCGCTCCCACGCACGGCACCGAAGTGCCGTTCTTCCACGGCGGCAACGAGTGCTTCGAGGCGTTAGCGGGCGTGACAGAGGAGCAGCAGGCGCTTGCTGATTCCATACATTCTTGGTTCGTCAACTGGATTAAGGATCCTGCTGCTGGACCTGGTTGGGAGAAGGTTTCGGAGGAGGAAGCGCTGATTAAGCTTGGTGTGCCTGGCGATGAGCTCGAGAGGATTCCGGCGAAGAGGGAGGAGTTCAATGGGATCTGCAAGGTTGTCTATGAGCCGTTTTTCCCAGAGTATCCTGTTGTGCAGTCCGTTGCTGGGATCGTTGCGGGTTTGTGAAAGAGGGGGTTGGTGGTGTGGAGTTTCGATAGTGATCGGTCGATCGATCAATATCGATATATCTCGAGAAAGGCTCGGCAATAGCTTGCTTACCACGATGTCTCGATGGTGAGCATGGGGAACGACTTGTAAATAGACGATAGTAACAGCATACTTCTGTGCTGAGACGTCTGCCGAACGCCACATGATCGCAACGCGTACATTGCTGTCACCATCTTTAATGGATATGAGGGCCAACATCGATGAGGTATCAATAGAGACTTATGCACGCATGCAATTCAATACAGTGTCCGTCTTCGCTAGAAAAGGATCAAACAAAACACAGAAGTCAGCCGCGTCCAATTAGTCGAGACTTACCGGGTAAACGACAGTATCCAGTCCACACATACAACTATAAATTCCGCAAGTCCAGTCTATCACGTACGTATGTGCGCAGGAAGGTAGTCACAAGCATTGATCACATATCAGGAGCTACTAAAATTCATAATCTCAAAAGGGTCGGTGAACGCAAAGGATCCATCGTCCTCACGCGCAAAACATACACGTCCGTAAAACTCCCATTACTCCCGTAGCGCGTGGAACTCTCCGTTCCATGCCTCTGCAAAATTCATTATGCACTCCTTCCATACGCGCGCTCCGGATCCTCTCACGTAGAAGGTCCGCGCCGTCCCCAATGCTGCCTGTGCCTGCCTGTATGCTGAAGAAGAAAAACTTCGAAAGTTCGATGTAAGAGAAATTGGGTAAAAGGTGCAGCCAGTGCAGGAGGGAAGCGAAAGGCAAATCTGCCCTGTTGGTCGAAGCATCGTTGCGCTTAGAAGATGGTGCCGAAGCTCTCGTCGACGTTGCTGAGAGGCTTGCGTGGGCTGGCTGGTCTGCCGTCTTCGTCGACTTGTGGCTTGCGGTGTCTGTGGATATCCTTGTTAGTATGATGTGTGATGCGATTTAAAAGAACAGTAGACATACCTGAACGTGAATCCGACAAACAACTGCTTGTCCATCTTGCCCTCACGGTCTGCCATGCGCTCGAGAGCCTCCTGCTTATCAAGCACCTCCTTGTACTTCGCCATGTCCTTCTCACTGCCGAAGTCGTCGAAATAGCCGGCGTCAGTTTCACTGTCAAGCTCCGGCACGAACGGAGCACGCTCGGAGCGTAGACGGTCCCATGAAACCTCGCGGAAGTAGTCGTGGTTCTGTACCTGCTTGATGCTTTGCAGACGGCCCGACTTGACGTTGATAAGACGGGTGATGAGATCCCATGTACGACGTGACAGGAAGTAGTTGGGGTCCTCATACTCTGGCTTGCGCAGGACTGATTGCCAGCGCTTGAGGTTCTGCCAAGTCTCGTCTACGGAAGCACCAGCAAATGGTGGGTAACCTGCCAGAGCCTCGAACAGCATGCAGCCCAAGGACCAGTAGTCGACAGTAAAGTCGTACTCCTCGCCCTTGAGCACCTCAGGCGCCATGTAATCCGGCGAGCCAACGATGGACTTGGCATAGTTTGTGTCACGCTCACGCAGAGAGCGGTAACCATCTCTGCGCTCCTTCAAGGAACGGTCTTCTGTGGGACGAACGCCGAAGGGATTCGCGTGCGCAGGGAGATTTCCAACTTCTTCCAGGCGGACGCGCATGCTTTCAATCTTGGCCGGTGCCAGGAAACCAGCAGCAAGACCGAAGTCAGTCAGCTTGACGTGACCTGTACCGTCGATGAGGAAGTTCTCGGGCTTCAGATCACGGTGGATGTATCCAAGAGTGTGCAGTGCATCAACGCAGAGGAACATTTCGCTGATGTAGAATCGAGCATGACGGTTGTGTAGAACGCCAGTGTTGTTGAGTAGTGTACGGAAGTCTCCTCCGGGGACGTATTCCATGGCAAGGTAGATGCTGTTGTCGTCTTGGAAAGCATACAGCAAGCGTACAAGCCAGTCGCTCTTAGCCGTTGTCAAGATGTCGCGCTCGGTCAGGACATGTCTGATCTCATCCAACTTGTACAGCAATTTCTTGCTCATGACCTTGAGCGCGCACACCTCGCGAGTGTCCTTCTTTTGTGCCAGGTACACCTGACCGTATCCACCTTGTCCAACCTGCGTGAGGATCTGGAAATCGCCATGCTGCAGCTTGGTCCGACGCTCGCGCAAGTTTGTTCGCTCTGAGTTTGTGTAGAACTTCCAGTCCTGGTTGTATTGCTCTTTCTCCGCCTCAGAAGCAGTCGCTGATGGAACAGGCCTGTGTTCTTTGAATGCCTGCAGGCGCGTCTGACGGTTGGCGGTGTACTTGAGCAACTCGAAGTAGTAGTCGAGGAAGTAAAGCTGTGTCACATTTGCCAGTCTCTTGACGGTCGGTCGTTGCAGCTTCTCGAGTTCCTCAGGTGAAGGTTGAGCGTTGAACGGTGTTTGCTTTTGGCGGCTCGGAGAGTGATCCTCGCGGGGTCTGTAGACGTTCTGCCTGTTCTGGGCTGCCTCGTTAAGGTAGTTACCCGGCGGCGATAAAGGCAGTCTGTGAGATGGTGGTGTGTTCTCTGCGCCATTCTTGCGTGTTGGGCTGCCTGGTGCGCCTGCCTTGGCGTCGTGGGCGACGAAGGGGTCATAGTCTGTTTGTCTGGTGGGAGAAGTAGAGCCATGTTGCTTGGTCTGGAACGCGCTGTTGGGTTGGCCTTGTGTGGGAACTAGCTTCATGGCATTGGAAAAGACATCGGGGAGGTCAAAGGCGCCTGGTGGCATGCGGTTCTTGCTCGGGCTGCCCTGGGGTGTCTGCATGGGCGAGATGAAGGCGGGATCGTCGCGAGAGGGCGTACCAAGACTTGCGTCGTCCATGTTGTGTGAGGAGCGGGTGTGTGAGAGTGGTGGAGGAACGGGCAGGGCGAAATCCTGCCTGTGGGCACTCGTGAAGGGAGACCCAGAGGCCATTGCAAGGGTAAAGGTGGTGGTGTTGTTGATGTGGAGGCTGAGTGCAAGTGGTCTGCCAGCAGCGGTTGTTGAGAGAGTGAGATGTCTGCAGCAAGAGCAAAGAGCAGATGCGAGAGCTTGAGAAAATCAACAACAACCGGCGCCGAAGGATCAACAAGCGAGAGTTGTTGTAGTAGTCAGCTCAGCCCGTCTGCTTGGGCCGTCCAGTCTTGATGAACTTACCGCCCTGACGTAGACTGCACTATTTGGTGGGGGGGTGGCGAGACGGCAAGATGTTGTTTGGGCGGCTTGTGTGTTGTCGCGCGCAATTCACCCGGCAACGGCAGGCACCACCAGCCAGAGACAGAGACAAGCAATCCCTCCCTTACGCAAGTATCATACTCGCCACATCCTGGTCGCATTCACATATACGCTAGACTCGCTCTTGTTTCTGCATACCACAAACGTGTCTGCGCTTATTGCCACTCTCATGCGAACAGGCCTCATCCCAATACCACTCGAAATGACACCTCCTTAGCGTCGTCAGTGCTGCAGCTCGTCCTCATGCTCCTACCACTTAAGAGATTCTTGTTATAAGTTTCAAGCCTCGATGACAGCGTACGAGTAGCCATGTCGCCCTGTGCAGCGCGCAATCTCGGTCACTGCCATGCGCGCACGATGGAGGTTTGTCATGTCCATGGTCTGTGTCATATGCAATACTCACAATGCGATACCGTCTTTGCTGCTCTCACCGGTAGTATAGTATAGACATCGCATAACATATGCATAATGTACAACGCTCATTCAATCAAGCTCAAATCTTCGCCTCCCTGGCCTCCTTCATCACCTCCTTCGTCAGCATCTCCCCTTCCTTCTTCTCCTCGCTCAATCGCCCAATCCTGATCAACCGCTCGATCATATCCTCGTCTCCAAAATGGCTATTGTGCTCAAACTGCGGCTCCTCGCCGTAAGCCACCCTCGCAGCATCAACTAGAATCCGCGCTGTCATGCCAAACACCCGGTATCTGGGCTGCGCCAACGCATCTCCGGAGACGCGATAGAATGAACGCGGAAGCGCAGGCTGCATGCCAGAGCGCTTGCCTGGCGCGGGCTTCTTGCTCGCGTCGCTTCCGCTCGAGGGTCGAGGATCGGTGTATGACTCTGGGCGTTTGGCAATGAAGGAGGTTGAGGAGCTGACGGGCACGCTGAAGTTGTGCATGCGCCACGCGGTATCGTTCCACGTGTGCCATGACCCTTTATACCAGTCGCCTTCGATCTCACGCTGCGCGGGGTCTTCGTCTTTCTCGCTGAGGAAGTTGTGAAAGGGCGCTGTGAAGACTGCGGCGACTTCTTTGGCATCTAGCTTGGGCAGGAAGTCGCGGGCGGCGTCTGGCGTTTGGTTTCGCGATGATGGTGCTGGGGTTTTTAGGAACGCGACGCATGGTCTTACGCCGAGCTCGGTCATGGCAAGGTTTGTAGGGAGTTCGGCTAGGTGCTCGACTGTGTATCCTGCTGGAAGCTTGTCTTCGCTCATGGCAAGGCCTATCTCCTCGAATGCCTCACGACGTGCAGTATCCCATGGCGATTCCTGTGTCAAGTCAGGTTTCGTGTGTGTGGTCTTGGTTACGTTTTCCACCCGTACCTGGAGTGTATCTGCCTTTCCGCCAGGTAGGGCTGCTTGACCGGCATCTGTAAAGTGATGTGTCAGTTCAGTGCATCTTGGTTTATTCATCTGACCCGCTAACCCTGCATTGGAGCCAAACGCAACATATTTGGCAGTCTGGACATGTTCAAGGAGACGATAGTCCCCTCGCCAGTACCGCAAAACCCATCTCCAAGAACGAACAAAAGACTCACAATTCTTCAACCCAGCACTCCTAATCGTAAGAATAACCCTCAGATCGCCAACCCTGTCCGCAAACAACAGTATGAGCACCGCCGCTCTCCTCTTAAGCGGACATTGATAGTAATTGGTTTTGGGAGGTACGAATGCCCTCAAGTTTGACAATGCTCGTTTGGACGCGGGTGATAGGGCAGACATTTTTTGTTTTTTCTCTCAGCCCATCGTGTCGTCTGCGACTTCCACTTGCTCCTGCCTTTCTTGTGGACAACGAAACACTCGCTTGTGACCCGATTGTGAGGCTCAAGCTGCTGCATGACGTGAGTAGTGTCTTGTCAACCGAGGTTCATGCTGCCCGCTCGCATTGTTAGGGTTGGTGTTTGGGGTTCGAGGAAGGATGTTCGAATGTGTGAATTGTTGAAGATACAAGTACATATAATGCTGTGCGCGCATATATCAGCGAGAAGTGACTATGCATTGACGTTAACATCGTGCTCAGATACCTTGTGAAAGCTAAGAAGCTGTACACGCTTCTAAAGAACGAAACCGGCACTCGCGTTCAAATCTTCTAGTGGACGTTCATGTTCTCATGCAGTCAAGTGCCTTCCACCTAACCTACTCCATACTGATAACATCAGACACATGGTATTGTATGGTCATGTTGACCACAGTCAGCAATAGCCAATTACCATACCATCTTGATTGACCATCATGGCAGTCCCCCTCACCGGCATGATTGAGTCTTCATGCAGACCAACGACGACTTGCCATTGATCCTTCTCGCTACACACGATCGT
>Ga0265797_10002383_pt1 | contig 31684 bp, 21 predicted proteins | sample P2T30metagenome_FD_192433 | JGI IMG/M metagenome (GOLD analysis project Ga0265797, IMG submission 192433) | Plant litter microbial communities from East Loma Ridge, Irvine, California - P2 T30 | ecosystem: Environmental > Terrestrial > Plant litter > Unclassified | place: USA: California... | reverse complement strand
ACGAATTCTAAGTCCTACTATGTAAAAGCGGATGCTACAGCCTGCACTTATGGGAAGAAGAAATAGGCTGATAGTAGGTTAGATGTGAAAAGTGAAATGTGAGATGTAAAAAGACGGAGTCTGAACAGGCTCCGTCTTTTTACATTATCGTATTCTATGTTATCGATTACAATCTTATGATTTCAGCGCCGATTGCATTGAGACGTGTATCTATATTCTGATATCCTCTGTCAATCTGTTCGATATTATCAATGATGCTGATACCTTTTGCAGACAGCGCTGCGATAAGTAATGCAACACCCGCACGGATGTCAGGAGAGGTCATGCGAATGCCGCGTAGCTGCGTTTCTCTGTTATGACCGATCACCGTTGCACGATGCGGGTCACATAAAATAATCTGTGCACCCATTTCGATCAGTTTATCTACAAAGAAAAGGCGGCTTTCAAACATTTTCTGGTGGATCAGCACCGTTCCCTGTGATTGGATAGCCGTAACCAGAACGATACTCAGCAGATCAGGCGTGAAGCCCGGCCATGGTGCATCGGCTACGGTTAAAGTAGATCCGTCCATATAATTTTCTATCCGGTAATGATCCTGAGCGGGTACAAATATATCATCGCCCCGGAATTCCAGTTGTATACCTAACTTTTGAAACACGCCCGGTATAATGCCAAGTTGTTCAATCTGGCAGTTTTTAATCGTAATTTCAGATTTTGTCATCGCAGCAAGCCCGATGAAACTGCCAATTTCAATCATATCCGGCAGCATGGTATGCTCCGTCCCATTGAGCTGGGTTACGCCTTCAACGATCAGCAGGTTGGACGAGATACCGGAAATTTTAGCCCCCATCCGGTTTAGCATTTTACACAATTGCTGCAGATAGGGCTCACAGGCTGCATTGTAAATGGTAGTTGTTCCTTCTGCCATTACCGCCGCCATCAATACGTTGGCAGTTCCGGTTACCGAAGCTTCGTCCAAAAGCATAAATGCACCTTTCAGGTTTGCGGCATCAACCTTGTAAAAGCCGCCGTCTTCACCATCATAGCTGAATTCTGCTCCCAGTTTTTCAAAGCCCAAAAAATGGGTGTCAAGTCTTCTTCTTCCGATTTTATCACCTCCCGGGCGGGGGATCCGGCCTTTGCGGAAACGTGCGAGCATGGGGCCAAGCAACATTACCGAGCCTCTCAGCGCCGCTGCTTTCTGGCGGAACGAGTCCGATTCCAGATATTCCAGATTGATGTTACTTGCCTCAAAAACAATAGATGATTCGCTCAGTCGTGTACGCCGAACGCCCAGATCACCCAAAAGATCGATCAGCTGATTTACATCCCGGATGTTTGGAATGTTATGGATCGTTACAGGCTCTTTGGTTAAAAGTACTGCACAAATAATCTGCAGTGCCTCGTTTTTGGCTCCCTGAGGTATAATTTCCCCTTTAAGACGCCTGTCTCCTGTTATTTTAAATGAAGCCATTCTATGTTAAGCAGCAGTTTGCTGAAGATTTGTAGCGGGAAAACCCGTCTGAGTTAATAAACGATTATACTGATCCGGGATATTGGTTCCGGATCATCAGCTTCAAACAAGCAGCAGTCCGGTTAAGCCCCCGGTTTTCTGCGGTTGTTGTTATTGTTATTGCGGTTATTGTTGTTATTATTATTCCGTCCGGCAAATTTATTATTGTTATTCGGGCGGTTTCGACTTGGATTGCTTTGATTATTAGGCCCCTGCCGTTCCTGATTATGGCCAGGCTGCGTTTTAAATCCGCCCTGATGATTGCCCCGGTTCCGTTCCTGGTTACTGTTACGGTCTTTTGGAGATGCATCAACAGGTCCGTTTTTACGGATATAATCAATCTCTTCTTTTAACTTGCCCTTAGCGATCTGTTCCAACTGGCCTAAAAGAACATGATCCTCCGGATTGTCTTTATTCCAGGTATTGAAAAATGATCTCATTAAACGGAAAATATAGGAAACGAAAGCAAGACGGTCCTCGTCGTTTTCTGTATTGACAGCTTTGTCCAGCAACAGATCTATGTTTCTTCCATAGTGACGGTAGATCAGATTGTGCTGATTGTAGCCAACTGTAAGTGGTTTTTTTCCTAATGATTCTGCCGACGGCGGCGGATATGGACTGTCAACATCCAGTTCAAATCCTGATATGATATATAGGTCATCCCAAAGCTTGTTGGTATAATCCTGGTTGTCACGCATGTTCGGATGTATCTGCCGCATGAGTTCTACCAAGATGTGCGCATAAAGCGTGCGTTTTGTCCGATCCTCTATCTGTACGATATGTTCGGTAAGTTTTTGTACGTTACTGCCGTATTCTTTCAAGGGCTTGAATTATTTTATAATTTACAAAAATAAGAAGATTTTACCGAAACAAAGGCAAAGTTATCTTATCCAGATCAACTTTCCATTCTGCCCTTCCATAACTCCTGAAGACGCACTAACATTGCCTGCCTGCAATTCTATCCGGTAAAAATAGATACCTGATGGTAAATTTTCGGGAAACCAGAACCATTGGTTTTTACCTTCGTGCAGCATATTGCGGAAATTTTTTATTTCTCTGCCGTTCAAATCATAAATCCGGATTACAATTTCATTGCCGGGTAAAGTTTTTTCCATATTAAAATAAAACCTAAACCAGGTTCCGGAAGGGTTGGGTCCAACACCAGCGGTTATCAATCGTGCCTGACTTGCTACTTTAAAATTTATAATGTAATCCGGAGCCTGGTTGCCGCTCAGGTCCATGGCTTTGACGCGCAGCTGATAATTTCCGCTTTTTAAATTAATTGCAGGATCCAGTAAAATCCGGAAGTGATTTGGCAGGATCGTATTTATTAGAGCTCCGTTTAAAGAAATTCGCTGTGGTGTACAATGCACACAATCTTCCGTCAGCCAGACTTCAATACCGGTTGTGTCGTTTCTGATCAGAAACCTGTTTTCATCAATTACCACTATGCCAATAGTAGGATGAGCTGATGCATAATCTCCATCTGCCAGCTGACGTTGATCTACGGTCACTTGGATGACGGGTCTGATCAGGTCGGGAATTACGTTATAGGAAAAATGTATCTGATTGTTGGAATAAATTTCTTCCGGGAGGTTTTGGGAATTAAATGTTACTGAAATCCGGTGTTCTCCGGTTGCTCCAATTGTTGGCAGTCGTAAAGGATAATTTAAAATTTCGCCGGCCGGTAACGGAGCAGTCTTGCGGATGAAGTTTTCATTTTTTCCATTGACCAAATGTTCTATGAAAATAGTAATAGAATCTTTAAAGTCTGTTTGACTAATGTTCAGAAACGAGCAGCTTGCTGTAAAGTAATCTCCTTCCTGAATTTCCGTTGAAACAGGTAATGGTAAAAATGCGATTCCTTCGGGAAGTATTTTTGTATCAGGTAAAGCAGGATTGTAACTAAAAGAACGGAATCCGGAAGGCCTGCTTTCATCTTCCGGAATAAACACGCGCCAGAAAATTTTATTGACTTTACCGGAAATACGGATTTTATTTTTTGCTATAAAGCTGTTTGCTGCGACCGTATTTCTTTGGGCGGAAGTAAAAGTGTTTGTCGTATCCCATTCAAAAACGACATTATTTCCATTTTTGTCAAAAGGAACCTGTGCAACCAGTTCTATCTCAGTTTGATTGGTGGTGTAATCAGGCAAAGGAAGCACCGGAAAAGCACCGCCCTGTGGGATGGTAAATGTTTTTTTAAAAGTATTATTTGATTCGGATTCTTCGGATAGATGATTTTCAGGATCAAGAATAAATTTCCAGTACGATACATCCGAATCAGGAAAAGGATTTGGAACTTTGACAGCAATCGTATCTTCAAAAACCACGGATGTAAGTACAAAATCATATTGAAAAAAATGAGAATGATTATCAGTGGCTCTAATCCTGAGCAGACATTTTTCCTTTCTGAAACGTCCGTTATTTAAAATTCCAATCCGGATAATGATTGAATCACTTCTGGAAGTCCACTGTTTTTCTGAAATATCTGCAATGGTAATCATAGTAGAACCAATGGTATAATCCGGAAGCCTGGCCGGAAATATTCTGATCGCCGGATCGCCATGCAGATTCATTTGCTGAGCCGTAATTCCATTTGATAGCGTTGGATAAGCCAGCATGTTCCGGCGGACCGCTTCTTTTTGTATTACGCCAAATGGTTCAGATGTAAATGCGGAATCGGCCAGAACTTCATAAAACGCATCTGTATAATGTTTAAGACTTGAAGAAACGCCGTTAGCAGTATGGGCAAGAAAAAGAACTGACCCGTTTTTTGGAGAAAAAATCCAGTCTGTACTGATGGTCTTATTGGAATAAAAAATACTTCCCAATGCACATCCGTTCACGATGACTGCCGGATAAAAAGGGCCATTCTGATATTTCCGGTCTTTATCACTGGCATAACCCAGATCAATATCTGAGATATCAACCCCTGAATGTCCATAAAGTGTCATCAAAGCCAGTCCGTTGTTCAGGTAATTATGCAGTGGGAATTGTTCTACTTCGGAGTCATTCCGTTTCGAAAGGGTCTGCACATGTGCTCCCAAAACAGAACCGGATATTTTTTTCTCAAATGAATTGACATAACCGCGAAATGCGGTGCGTTCGGAAGCAGATCGTCCGCCGCTTAAATGAAGTATATTTTTTCGCCAGGCAGCCGAAGCCGGCTGGGCTTCCATCGCTTTCACTTTTTGTAAATAAATCCAGACCTGCTCAGGCGTTTCAGCATTAATTCTGCCAACAGGGATTGCCGGGACGAAAGGTTGTTGTCCTCTTAAATCCATGGCTAAGGCCAGATCCGAACCCGGCCAGCCTGCATTCGGGATCATATCGACTGATCTTGAATTACTTAGCTTTCTTACCGTTTGGGGATCTGCGGAATGACCGATGATGAATACAAATTTCAGTCTGCCTTTCTGGTGCAGCTTTCTGATCATACTTTGAATGCCCAGTGGTCCCGGTTCTCCATAATTAAAGCGGTCAAAAATTTCTTCACTGTTTATCATAAGTGTTTTGTAACCTCCGCCTTCCTTTGAAGCACGGTAAGCAGCATAAGCCTCAACCGGATCTGTTCCATTGACAGGTTTTCGGACCAGCGGATGGGAAATGATCAGATAATCCGTTTGTAGTAAATCAGCCCGACTGAATTTTATCATTTTCAATGAAGTAACTTTCAGCGGTTCTTTTACACCGATAATGCTGCCGGCACTGGAAGTTTCAAGTCGGGAACCAACAGTTTCCAGCTTTCTGGGGTTGTAAGGATCAGAACAATCATAGAATAGCCAGCCATTGGCATTTCCTGTTTCCCACCAGGTATTTTCACCTGTGCTCTTAAAATGGAAAATCTTTTGTGAACCGGCGGAGGCCAGGTTTGTTTTCTGAGGATACCGCCATTTGACATGAGAAAGAGATATTGTTCCTTTTTTTGCAAAAACTGAAAGATTGAGTTTGCCGTTCGGCAGTAGCGCATTGCCAATGTCCTCTTTGGCCAGATGAAAATGATATGTGACGGGTTGATAATCAGAAAATTTTATCGTGCTGATTTGCCTGCCAAAGTTTCCCGGATTTCCTGCCCAGATCTCAGCTTCGTGCTGTCCGGATTTTCGCCCAACAAAAATCAGCTCAATTTCAATCTGATCTATATACTCTGAAAGCAAATTGGATGTATTGACATCAACTGTTTGCCAGGAACCACTGAATTCTTTTCCGGTCCATCCTTCGCCTGTGTCGTAGGCTGTCAGTGCGGTTCCGTCATCAAAGCCTGTTCCCAGCGGATAGAAATTGCCGGTAGAATAATGGCTGTTAAAGAGCTCCGAAATTTCCTCGAAATGAAAATTGATAGCATGGGTTGGCGCAGTATGCTGCGGTTTTGTAATTCTTTTGCCTGTGCCTCCGTACAGCTTTGCAGTTAAAAAATAGACAGCGGTGTCGGAATAGAGGCTGTAATAGGCGTGCGGAATTGCTTCCGGTTTCGTATAAAGTGCAGAGTCCGGTGTATCGTCGTTTCTTTGTCCAAAAAAAATTACTGATCCGTTAAAGCCCGCTTTTTCCGAAAGGTTATTTTCTACTTCAATGGCCAGTTCTTTTCCCCGCCGGAACATTTGTAGAGAAGCTCCGGAAACATCTTCAACCGGGAAGCCGGCTGAGCGTAGTTCATCACTGGTAATTTTATAGAATCCGGTTTTTGTGACCGGAATGCGAAGGTAGGCCTGATTTGTATTGATCCATTCGTCGCCGAAGACTGGCTGTGATTCTGCGGAAAAACTGATGAAAGCGGATAGTGAAAAAATTAAACATATTACTGCCCGCCTCGCATTTGTGCAGCAATGATTACTTTCAGGTTTTGTTTGTTTCCGTGTTTTTTCTGACATACAGATTCATTGAAAAGGCGTATTCATGTTCCTCGTCAATGCCATGGTACTCAGAAGAGATCAGATCCCAGTCGTTTAAATCAAATTCCGGGAAAAAGGCATCTCCTTCTACCTGTGCATGGACGATGGTGAGAAAAAGCTTTTCGGCAAGTGGTAATGTCTGTCTGAAAACAGAAGCTCCTCCCAATACAAATACTTCATTTTCATCCCGAAGTAACATCATTGCGGTAGGGAGGTCAGCTGCAAACTGAATATCCGGATCTGAACTGCTTCCAGGATGTTCAGTTAGTATAACATTCCGGTAGTTTGAATGCAGCGCGTCAGGCGCGTCAAAACTTTTACGGCCCATTAAAAAAGGTTTTCCGTCAGTTACCTGTCTGAAATGCTTCCATTCGTCCGGCAAATGCCAGGGAAGGCTATTGTTTTTTCCGATCACATGATTTTCGCTCATGGCGGCGATCAGATAGAGTCTAGGTTGCTTTGCCAAAATGATGTTTGTTAGCTGATGATTTTTGTCAAAATATAATTGAAATCAACAACATTTGAAATGAATGTTCGAAAATTGCCGGTCATCCCTGATAATCAACCACTCATCAAATCAATAAAAATTTACTAGCCTAGTACCTTGCATCACAAAGTACCTGTGTATACCTTTGTAAGGTAGAAAGTGAGAATCTTATCTATTAGCCATGAAATTACATCATTAATAAACACATGAACCCAATATGAATATTGAAAATGCCCAAGTGCAGATGCGGAAAGGAATCCTGGAATTCTGCATTCTGCACATCATATCCAGAGGCGAAGTATATGCTTCGGATATGTTGGATGAGTTGACATCCGCCCGGATCATGGTTGTGGAAGGTACACTTTATCCCTTGCTGACCAGGCTTAAAAATTCCGGCTGGCTGGACTATAAATGGGTGGAATCCTCGTCCGGGCCACCCAGAAAATACTATGTTTTGACTGATGAGGGGAAGATATTTCTGGATGCAATGCAGGCAACATGGTTTGAACTGGCTGATTCTGTACAAACAGTTATTCACCGCAGTGAAGAATTAAGCAAAACCGGTACATCCACTCCTAACTGATCAAATAAAGACATTCGATTTTTACAATCATGAAAAAGACAATCAGCATAAATATAGGCGGTAGTATTTTCCATATAGAGGAAGATGGCTACGAAAAATTGAGAGGGTACCTTTCTGCGATTCAAAAGTATTTTTCTTCTTTTGAGGACAGTAAAGAAATCGTTTCGGATATAGAAGGCAGAATTGCGGAGCGGTTCCTGAATAAACAAAAGGCAGAAAGCAAACAGGTTATTTCTCTTGCAGATGTAGAAGAACTGATTGCTGCGATGGGTACCGTAGCAGATTTTGAAGCCATTGAACAGGCCGAAGACATTCTGTCCGATCCTTTGGCAGCAGCTGCTCCAAAAACTGCCCCGAGAGAAGAGGCATTTACCACTTCAACTTTTGAAACGCCTAAAACGGAAAATGTTAAATCCGGAACGCCCAAAAAGCTTTACAGAGATTTACGCAGAAAGCTGGCTGGCGGTGTAGCGGCTGGCCTGGCACATTATTTCACGATTGATCCGCTTTGGGTAAGGCTTGCTTTTTTGTTTGCAGTGATCGGTCTTCCTGCCAGTTCAGGGATTTTTAATCTGAACATGGAAGATGAATTTGGACCTTTCTCCGGATTTATGGTTCTGGTTTATATTGCCATGTGGGTTGCTTTTCCGGGTTCATCCACCTTGGAGGAAGATACCAAGATCAAGAAATTCTATCGTGATCCGGACCGTAAGGTAGTAGGTGGTGTAGCTGCCGGTGTTGCTTCCTATTTCGGTGTTGATCTGGGCGTGGTTCGTTTCCTTTGGGTATTGTCGATCTTGTTTTTTGGTACCGGTTTCCTGATTTACATCGTGCTATGGATTATCGCACCTGTTGCCAATACTCTGACGGAGAAAATGGAAATGCAGGGCGAACCAATTACTTTGTCCAACATTGAATCCAACATTAAACAAAGCCTGAATCTGAATGAAAAATCAGGGGAGGAAAATGCACTTACGAAGATTTTGCTTTTTCCGTTCCGTGCCATTGCGCTGATTATCGGCGGGCTGGGGAAGTTGCTTAAAGGTTTTGGCCCTGTTTTGCGAATCCTGATTGGTATTTTTCTGGTAGGTGTTTCAGCAATTACGCTGATCGGACTGGTCATTGGTGGCGGAATTTTGCTTGGATTTACCAATGCAGCACCTTTTGAAGATATGCCGATACCGATTCGGATTATGCAGGAATTACCGGCAAGTCTGACTTTGTCAGGATTTCTGGTGACAGCAGTTCCTTTGGCAGCCTTTCTTTTACTGGGTCTTACACTTTTATCAAACAAAAAAATAGCGGGCAGTTCTGTCTGGCTTACATTGCTTGGGCTTTGGATCGTAGGCATTATTGTCAGCACAGTACAGGGGATTTCGTTCTCACGGAATTTTGCCAAACGCGGTGATTTTGTTACCACAGCTTATTACCCGGTTCCAAATGGTACATTAACGCTCGACCAGAATGATGAGGATGATGATGAAAATGTGGATGTTGATATTTACCTCGCAGGTTTTAAAGGTATCGATAGTCTGAAATTAGAGAAAAAGGCCTACTCAAGAGGACGTTCGAGAGAGAGTGCAGAAAAAATTGCTTCCGAAATGCAATACGAACCGGCGTTAAAGGATTCTGTTTTTCTGTTTCGTGAAGGCCCTGAGTTTGGTAAAGATGACCCGTTCCGTAATCAGAAAATTGACGTAACGCTGCATATTCCGTATAATAAACCTTTTGCAATGACCGGTAATTTCTGGCGGGCGGTCGCTCATCACAGCAACAGTTACAATCATCTGGACGATTATGATCTCTACGGGGATGATGTAAACTGGAATACACTTCGGTGGGAAATGCGCCGTGATTCGGGTCTGGTTTGTATTAATTTGCCAGAAAAGTTTTTAAGCAGAAGGGATTCTGACAATCAGGAAGACCGTGACGAATATACTTACGATGATGAAAACAGTGATCTGAATCTGGGAGAGCGCGGAAACTATATTAAACAATTTCCGGTGGGTGATTTTCAGAAACTGGATATGGGCGGTGCTTATTCGATCCAAATCAGACAGGGAGCGGAGTTTAATGTTTCTGCTGATGGAGAAGAAGAGGATGTGGACGATTTGAAAGTGACTGTTGAAAATGGTACGCTGCACGTCAAACGTTCGAAAGGTTTTAGTTTATTAAACAACAAAAGCTGGAACCGTGTTGGGTTGATCATTACAATGCCAACGGTTGAAAGTGTTAGTTTATCAGGTGCCAACAAGGCACGTATTTCAGGTTTCACAGGTTTGTCAAAACTAGGCATTGATGTATCGGGTGCTTCCAAAACGGAGATTGATGTTGAAACGAACGAACTGACTGTGGAACTTTCCGGCGCATCAAAAGCCAGTCTGAAAGGAAAGGCCAGGTCAGCTACCTTTGATCTGTCCGGTGCATGCAAACTGAATGCTACTGCAATGAATTTCGACAACGTGGATATTGATGCTTCCGGCGCGTCCAGAGCAGAATTCGGACGTGTGGTAAATATCAAAAAGAGTACAAGCGGTGCCAGCAAGATTGAGGTAAGGCAATAGAAGGAGAGCACATCCGGAATTGAGATAAAAACAGTTCCGGATGCAACTTTTAAAGGCAGATAAACATCCTTATTGCAACTCACAAAATTGACAGATCATGAGAAAGCCATTTTTATCAGGAATTTCAGGTTTAGTACTGGCTCTGGTTTCCCTGACCGTTTTTGCACAGGAAAACCGCAGTTTTTCAGTATCCGGTTTTAACAAACTGGAAATGGGAAGCGCATTTAAAGTCGACGTAAAACAGGGAAGCAAATTCAGTGTAACGACATCGGGCAGAAGTGAAGACCTGAAAGATCTGGAAGCAAATGTTTCGGGAGGAATGCTTAAACTTGGTTATAAGGATAAAAACTGGAATAAAAACCGCAAGACCGTGAATGTAAGCATCACCATGCCGGCTTTGCAGGGCGTAGATTTTTCAGGTGCCAGCAAAGTCAATGTTGAGCGGTTTTCAGGTGTAAAGACAATGGATATCGAAGTATCCGGTGCTTCACAGGTTACGATGGATGTGTCGGCTACCAAAGTATCACTTGATCTGTCAGGTGCATCACAGCTATTACTTACCGGGCAGTGTGATGTACTGAATGGCGAAGTTTCTGGTGCATCAGCGTTCAAAGGAAAAGATTTTCCTGCAAAAGAAGTGAATATCGATGCATCCGGAGCAAGCAGTGCAGCGGTGGCGGCCAGTGACGCCATACATGCCGAGGCGAGTGGGGCAAGCAGTATCCGATATTCAGGGAACGCAAAAAATATTCACTCCAGCAGCTCGGGAGCGAGTTCAATTAAGAGACAATAATTCACCAAAAGTATATGTGTTTACAGATCGGGCCGGTATATTACCGGCTTTTTCTTTTGGCAGAAATCCCGGTGGAAGGCAACATATTATTTCAAGAGTAATATATTTACACACAATATACTTTCCTGTTTAAGATTCGGGAAATTTTCAAACAGGAATAAATCTGACAATTTCGATAAATGGTACGCTATACAACTCTACTGCTGATTTTACTGTGTTTGTGTATACTGTCTCCGGATGTCTTTTCTCAAAAGCGTTCGCAGTTTAATGGAAAGTATATACCTCCTTTTGGTGTATTGAGTTTCACAGGAAGTTTAGGCGTAGCCTATTATTATGGTGATTTAAATAATAAGCCAAGTTTAAAACACCTGAACCTGGGTCCGGCGATTTCCCTGGGTGCACTATACCGGGTTACAGAACATTTCAGTGCGCGGGGAGAAGTACGGTTCTACCAGGTATCAGGCAATCAGAAATATTCAAAATTCCCTATTGATAATCTTTCCTTCCGTTCCCGTAATCCGGATCTCAATTTAGGGATACAGGCTGATTTGTTTTCCTTTAACCGACGTTCAAAGGTAAATCCTTACCTGTTTCTGGGAATGAGCGCAACCTACCTTAATACAAAAACAAAGGTTAATGATGACTGGGTCAGCCTTCCTCCACTGACTACAGAAGCTGTAAAATACAGCAGGCTGCCCTTATCCGTAAGCGGCGGCGGTGGAATTTCATTTCAGGCTTTTGAGCGGTTAAGTCTTGGTGTTGAACTGAATGCCAATTTCATGTTGTCTGATTACCTGGATGACGTCAGCACGGTTTATCCCAATCCGGATCTTTTGCCAAATGACTTAGCCCGTCAGCTTTCAGACCGTTCTGCGGAAATTGGATTTGATGCCAAACAGCCGGGCTGGCACCGTGGGGTGGGAAGTACGAATGATATTTATACTTTTTTTCAGTTCCGCGCTACCTATCTGATCGGTACCAGAATGCAGGCAATTGAAAGAAAAAAGACACGCTGCCCTAAATTTTGATTTTAATTATGGAAGTAAAAACTTCCTCTATTCTTTCTGAACAATAACTTGAACATGTTAAAGGTCAAACATCCGCACCAGTCAGAAGTGATCATGACTGAGATGGTACTTCCGAATGATACCAATACGCTGAATAATCTGATGGGCGGAAGGCTGCTCCACTGGATGGATATTTGTGCAGCAATTGCAGCGCAGAAACATTCAAATAGGATCGTTGTGACTGCTTCTGTGGACAATGTATCTTTTACTGAACCAATCAGGCTTGGCAATATTGTAACGATGAAGGCAAAGGTTACCCGTTCCTTCAATTCGTCCATGGAAGTATTCCTGGAAGTGTGGGCTGAAGATATTCCTGCCGGTATACGTGTAAGCACTAACCGTGCCTTTTATACCTTCGTGGCCGTAGATCAGAACGGAAGGCCGATTGAAGTTCCGCCGCTGGAACCGGAAACAGATGAAGAAAACGAACTTTTTATCAGTGCACTGCGCCGTCGCCAGCTCAGGCTTGTTTTGGCAGGAAGAATGAATCCTTTGGAAGCAACTGAATTAAAAGCGTTGTTCGAAGTACAATAAGGAAGCCCTCATCCCGTATTTTTTTGATACTTTTGCAGGATTAGATTACTTGCAGAGTGCGTTACCGTATGTTGTGATTTATACGGTTGACGGCTCTTTTATTCATCCTATATTTTCATGGCAAAAGAAATCATTTTTTCAGATAAAGCACCGGCACCGATCGGACCGTACAGCCAGGCTGTAAAAGTAAATGGTACACTTTATGTTTCAGGACAGATTGCAGCTGAGCTTGCACAGTCGGGAGACATCAAGGCAGAAGCCGGTGTGGTGATGCAAAACATCGGCCACATTCTGGGTGCGGCCGGGCTTAGCTTTGGACACGTCGTAAAATCAAGTATTTTCCTTAAAGATATGAATGACTTTGCTGCGGTGAACGAAATTTATGGCAGCTTTTTTAAGAGTGAACCACCTGCCCGCGAAACTGTTCAGGTTGCCCGTCTTCCGAAGGATGTCAATGTTGAAATTTCGGTTATTGCAGTGGAGTAGGGATTGTCAGGAAATGGTCAAGTGTGGTCAGGAAATAGTCAAGGGTAGTCAGGTTTAGTCATTACTTGTGGCTTAACAACGAATGACAATACCTGACTATAAATGCCAACTTCTGACCAATAATATAAATGTTGAAATAATGAATAAGTTACCAGTTCGGGTGAGATTTGCCCCTAGTCCAACCGGCCCGCTTCATGCAGGTGGTGTCCGTACGGCTTTATATAATTATTTGTTTGCCCGTCAGCAAGGCGGACAGATGCTGCTTCGTATTGAAGATACGGATCAAAACAGGTATGTTCCGGGTGCAGAGGCTTACATTCTCGAAGCACTTGAATGGCTTGGTATTACTATAGATGAAGGACCGCAAACCGGTGGCCCGCATGCCCCTTACCGCCAGTCGGAAAGGAAAGAGATGTATCGTGAATATGCTGAGAGACTTGTGAAGGAAGGAAAAGCTTATTATGCTTTTGATACAGCAGAAGACCTGGACATCATGCGGAAGCGTCTGGAAGAGGCAAAAGTTGCTGCGGTGCAATACAATGCCATCACACGCCAGGAAATGAAAAATTCGCTTACACTTTCAGCAGAAGAAACAAAAGCGAGGCTGGAAAGCGGCGAACCATACGTGATCCGGATGAAGATCATGCCTAAGGAAGATATCCGTTTCAATGACCTGATCCGCGGATGGGTGGTTGTTCATTCTTCGCAGATTGATGATAAGGTTTTGCTTAAATCGGACGGTATGCCGACCTATCACTTGGCCAACATCGTCGACGACCATCTGATGGGAATCACGCATGTGATCCGCGGTGAAGAATGGCTTCCTTCGGCTCCGCTGCATGTTTTGCTTTACCGGTACTTTGGCTGGGAAAACACCATGCCGCAGTTTGCACATCTTCCGCTTTTACTGAAACCTGATGGAAACGGTAAACTGTCAAAACGTGATGCCGATCTGGGAGGTTTTCCAATTTTTCCATTAGAATGGACAGATCCGAACACAGGCGATAAAGCCAAAGGTTTTCGTGAAGAAGGTTATTCCCCGGAAGCAACTGCCAATTTCCTTGCCTTGCTGGGCTGGAACGCCGGAACGGAACAGGAAATATTCAGCATGGATGACCTGATCAAATCATTTAGTTTTGATCGTGTGCATAAAGCCGGTGCACGTTTTGATATTCAGAAAGCCAATTGGTTTAATCAGCAGTATCTTAAATTGAAGGATGATTCGGCGATCGTGGAGGAAGTAAAACCGTTTTTTGCTGCCAAAGGAATTGATATTACTGATGAGCAGGTAACCCAGATCGTTCATTTGCTTAAAGACCGTGTTCATTTTGTAAAAGAAATTGCTGATGAATCAGTCTTCCTTTTCAATGCGCCCGAAGTTTATGATCAGGATGTTGTTATAAAAAAATGGAATGAAGAAGCGGTAAACGGGATTTCCGGTTTTAAAGATGCTTTGGAAGCTTTTGAAGGAGAATTTGTCGCAGATCAAATCAAGGCAACACTTTCTTCATCCATGGAATCCCTTGGAATTAAAATGGGTAAAATCATGCAGGCGCTTCGTCTGGCTGTAACCGGTGCAGGTGCTGGTCCGGACCTGATGGTGATCATGGAAATTTTAGGAAAAGAAGAAGTGATAAGCAGGCTGAACAATGCGCTTAACCGCTTACCTGCCCAAATTCGCCTGGCATAGTTTTAAATATACCGTTTGATCAATTTGATTTGATATACGGCCGCTGGTTGTATATTTTCGTTACAGTAAATTTTTATTTACCAGGTCTGAAAAATTGCTGAAAAGCGGATTGACCGGACCGAAAGCTCAAAATATATGGCGAAGAAAAAACAAACTGACGCGGCTAAACCGGTTAACGAAAAGCCAAGAGTTCATAAGGATCTGGAAGGATTTGACATTCAGATCAATTCGTTTGGTGAAATTTCCACCAGTTTTGATATGGACCGTATCAATGCATTTTTAAATAAAAATGTAGACGATAAAAAGCTCCGTGACCGCGAAGACATCCCGGGAAGAAAAACCCGGAAAGCAAAGCCAAAGGCAAACAGCGGTGAGGAAGAAGAGGAGTGAAATTGCCGGCGGATACCAGTTCTGATTCAAACTTGTAAAATAATAAACCTTAAACTTTGAAATGATTTCACACGAGATTGATTACAAAATTATCGGCGACGATATTCAGGTCGTTGAAGTTGAACTGGATCCAAACGAAACGGTAATCGCTGAGGCTGGCGCAATGCTTTACATGGAAGACGGAATTCAGTTTCAGACGAAAATGGGAGACGGTTCTGAGCCTAACCAGAGTATTATGGGTAAAATATTTCAGGCAGGAACGCGGGTGCTAACCGGTGAGTCGCTGTTTATGACGCATTTTACCAATTTAGGTACAGGCAAAAGAAAAGTAGCCTTTTCTGCACCTTATCCGGGAACGATTATGCCCGTAGATCTTTCCAAAATCTATGGGAACGAGCTGATCGTTCAGAAGGATGGATTTCTTTGTGCCGCAATGGGAACAAGTATGAAAATCCATTTTAACCAGCGGTTTGGTTCAGGTTTATTTGGCGGTGAAGGTTTTATCCTGCAAAAACTGAGAGGTGACGTAATGATTTTCGTTCATGCGGGTGGTGTTGTAATGGAACGTCAGCTGAATAATGAAACTTTAAGAGTGGATACAGGTTGTGTTGTTGCTTTTGAACAATCACTGAGCTTTGATATTCAGCGTTCCGGTGGTCTGAAATCGATGGTGTTCGGAGGTGAAGGGATGTTTCTGGCAACACTTCGCGGAACAGGCCGCTGCTGGATACAGTCCATGCCGATTTCCAAATTGATCCAGCGCCTATCAGTAGGTGGCCCGAATGCGAATAAGGAAAGTGGGTCCATTATTGGAGGCTTGGGTAATTTATTTGAAGGTAGATAAGGTTCAGTATAGATAGTAAAAGGTAAGTACTTCGGTGCTTACCTTTTTAGTAAAAGACCACCGTTTGGCTGGTGGTATGTGAATCGGTTTTTATTCTTAAAATATAATTTCCGGCAGGTAAATGGTAAATCGGTCGAACATATACAAGCCCAATTACTTCCCGGTCTGTCACAGTTACGGGATGTTCCCGTCCGTTTATGTCCAGTAAAATACATTGAACAATGGATTGCCCCTGGTCGGACCTCAAATAGAATTGCTGCCGGGTTACCGGATTGGGAAAGACAACAAACTGTGGTAGTGCCCCTTCCTGAAAAACAGTGATAACCGTTGAAAATGCAGTTTCACCATTTTTATATTCTGAAAGTATCCGGTAAAAAATGCTGCTTTCACCCGAATTCTGATCCTGGAACGAATATAAATGAGACCGGAATTCATTGTTTATCGCATCAAAAGCTGCCAGATCGGTGTACGTTTCTCCGTTGATCGTCTTTTGAAGAGTCATTTTTTTTAATTGCGGGTTGGCAGCCACAAGCCATGAAACATGTATTTCCTGCTGATTTGGCCTGGCTTTTATTGAGGAAACATATTCAGTAGAAGGATATTTTTTGTCAATATAAAACGCAGCAGACGCACTGCCGGGAAGAATGGTGTCCGACCTTACTATTCTGATTTTGTAATATCCGTTTTTAAGGCCGGCCGGCAAATGAATGGAAACAGGACTTATATTACTTCTCCCAATCGTATCTACAAATCTGCCTGACTCATCCAGAAGCTCTGCGTGTATCTTTAAATCTGCGGCTTTCGTTCCGGTAATTTGATATGGAAGGGTAAATGTAGCGAGGGGAAAGGTTTTGGAAGGTACCACACCAGTATGAATGGCATATTCCGGACTAAGTGGGATCATATTTTTAAAAAGAGAATCTGACAGGATTCTGTTCCATGCCAAAGCTGCCAGCGTCAGACCCTGTTTACCTCCTGTTATATTTTCGAAATGACCATGTGCCGGACGCGGTATCTGAACCGTATCTAAATCCGGACCGGCATAAGTGTTGAAATTTGGTAATGTAGAAAGCCGGTTTTGTGCTCTTACAATAGGCTGGTAGGGGTTTGGAAGGGTTGTGCTGGCCGAATTTACAGCTATCACCCAGGGTATTTTATAACCAAAATCCTGTCTGCTCTTTTCAATCAGGGTTTTAATATTATTGAAATAATTTTCCTCGGTGAATCCCAGTTGAGCATCGTTTTCACCGTGCGACCATAGAACCGCCCTGATTCCAAGTTGGGAGTTATAGTAGCGAAGTGTATTTTTAATATTGGAATATGGCTGCCGATTTGGCCAGGTTTTACCAACATATAGATTATAAGCATCTTTCCCCATAGCTGCATCCCGGTAATTTTCAGAATTTGCCGCTGCCCAGGCTGCATTCATAAATAGAACAGGTGTATTCATTTTCTTCGACAGCATATCTCCCAGCTCGGCCCAATACCACGAAGTTTCACCAGAGGGGAAAATTAGGTTATCGGATCGGACAGGGCTAAATTCCGGAAGCTGCATAGGTTCATCCGGAGCTACTGTAATCATTTCCTGATTAAGAGATTTATTGTTTGCATTAAAGCCAACAACATTTTCTGATGCATTTTTAGATCCCAATCCCGGAATGCCCATTGCATTGGAATTTCCGGCAATAAGAAATACTTCACCTACACCAACCCGGGAAATTATGGCACTGTCGACAACATTATTGGTTCCGTAGCCAATTAAAGTAAGTTTATACCAACCGGTTTTGGCATTAAAAAATGTAGATAGAAATCCCTGTTTGATTTGTTCTTCATCAATAATTAAAAGCTGTTTCTTGTTAAGATTTCCTTTCAGCGGCATGAGGTGTGCTTCTATCCTGGAATATGGGAAATATGCATAGCCGGTAATAGAAATTCGGGCAGATTGGTCCTGGCTCTGCTGAATAATCTGGTCATTAACCGGACTTGTAATGACCAGCTGTGCCTGCAATTCATTAAAATATGAAGTAAGGAAAAGGATTATAAAAATGATCGCTTTGAAACAAAGCAGCTCTTTTACAAAACAGAAACGATATTTGAGAATCTTTTTTACCATGCTGCATCAGGTTGTTTTTTCTGATTGAAGTTAAGTTATCAGGAGGGAAAATACCGGATTTTAAATAAAACAAAGAGCCGGTTCCGTTTTTTATCGGGAACCGGCTCTTAAATTCAGATCGGATATGTTAATTATAACCCTTATTCTGAGGTTTCAGATTAGGATTATTTAGCATTTCCTGGACTCCAAGCGGGAATAAAAGATGCTTTTCTTTTAATTCAACTCCACCTGATTGGTTTAGGTTACGGTGTCCTATGAAATTATCGAAACCTTTGGTATTTTCATTGAAAACTTTTCTCAAACGAACCATGTCAAACCAGGTAATACCTTCATAGGCGAATTCATGCCAGCGTTCTTTCCAGACCGCTTCGCGGAATGTTGTCTGCGTGTAAGTTCCCAATGCAGGAGTCGTTAGCTGTGCACGGTCGCGGATGCGTTTGAAGGCATCATAAGCCTCCTGGTTCAGACCTAGTTCGTTCTGAGCTTCTGCATAAATCAACAAAACTTCCGCATAACGGATCAGGTTTACATTCAGGTTGTTTAATCTGGTAGGTGTAATACCCGGCCCGCCCAATGCTGCAATATTAAAGTACTTAAACACATAAGGACCTCCCAGCTGAAATTCCGCACCGGTTCCGTTGGTATAATAAGAAGTGTAAAACCATCCGTCCTGATTTTTCTTTCTCAGGTCTTTATCATCGTAACTATTATAGAACGACGTGGTTGGTACTGTACTTCCGGTTCCGCTTGGTCCTGAGTAAGTTACAGGCTGAAAGTTTGGAAAGAAGTCATTCAAAGGAAACTGCGCTACAGAACTGTTATACTGAATCTGAAATATATGTTCAACACGGTTTTTCAGAGTTTCCTGATGCAGCTCTCTGTAAGTAGGAAATAAATTCAATGTACTGGAATTCGCTTTTGAATACGTGATTACCTCCAGTGCTTTGTCTGCCGCAAGCTTGTAATGCGAAGCACCTTTGCTTAGCGGAAAGCCAGCCATGGTGAGATATACTTTTGACAGCAATGATTTTACCGCTATTTGTGTAGCGCGTCCCGTAGTAGCTGTTGCTGGTAATCCTGCTGCTTCAGCTGCAAGAAGGTCTTCTACAATAAGCTTGTAGATTTCTTCCTGAGGTGCTCTGGTAGGATTAAAGTCTTCTGACTCGGTAGTCTGGGGCTTTGTGATAAGCGGTGCATCTCCCCACATACGAACAACATAAAAGTAGGCCCAGGCTCTGAGGAATCTGGCTTCACCAAGCAATCTTTTCTTTACGGGTTCATCTGCGGCCGGGAAGTTAATGCCAGGTATTTTTTCAATACCCAGATTAGCATTGGCGATGATCCGGTACAGCCCGCTCCACCAATTGTTTACATGACCTGTATTGCCGTCGTAAGTCAGGGAATACAAGTTGTTTAGATCTGAGTTTTGACCTGTCTGAGTAGTTGCAGTACCAGTTACAGCTTCCAGCAATTGCCAGTTCGCAGAAAAGATACCTGCACCTTCACCATAGAAACGTAAACCTGCATAAGTTGCATTTACAACAGATTGCGCATGATCGGGAAGTGTAAAGAAATCATCCGGCTGTAAAGCTGACGGATTTTTTTCATCCAGAAAGTCGCTGCAGCTTGAAGGTCCAAGAAGAACAGCTCCGCACAACAGGATTTTTGTAAGGTTTTTTATATTAAATAATTTCATTTTCAATGTAATTTAATGTTCGAAGACGCTGATCCTTTAAAATGCAACCTGTAAACCAGCCGTGTAAGTAGTTGGTCGTGGGTATCCGTGCCAGATCATACCTTGAGAAAATACGTTTTCCGTATCAAAGTTACCACGAATAGGTGTCTGCTCAGGATCGCCATGCGGATACTTGCTGATCAGGAAGAAGTTCTGTGCAGATAAATAAACTCTCAATTTGCTCATTTTTAACTTGCTTGCAAGCTCAGATGGGAAGGAGTATCCTAAAAGAAGGTTACGTCCGCGGATAAATGATCCGTCGAAAATCCAGCGCGTGTCCACATTCGTTACGTATCCGGCTTTGGTATCACGCAGCTCCGCTATCTGCGAATTTTGGTTTGTTGGTGTCCATGCTCCCAGTACAGTAGCATAGCTGTTGGCAAGCGATACGCGGTCTTCACTGGCATGTAAGTTCATGTCCATCAGGTCGTTTCCGTACGAGAACTGCATATCAAACGTCAGGTCAAAATTTCCATAGCGTATGGTGTTTGCCAATGTTCCCCAACCTTTTGGACTACCATTTCCGATAATGCTGCGATCTGCATCTGTGATCGCTCCGTCACCGTTCACGTCCTTGTATTTGATATCGCCCGGAAGCATTTTAAAGCTACCACGGTAGCTTGTGAATTTAGCAGCTTCATCTCTTTCAGCCTCTGACCATATTCCCAGGCGGGTAAGTCCCCAGAATGCACCAACAGGTTCGCCGATACGGATGATACTTGTCTGGTTAGTAATAGAAGGACCACCCACGCCAAAAATATCAGACGGTGTAGCAAGAGAAAGTACCTTATTACGGTTAAAGGAAATATTAAAACTGGTATTCCAGGAGAATTTGGAACTTTCAATATTGACGGTATTCAAGCCAAATTCAAATCCTTTATTTTCCATAGAACCAACATTCTTACGGATCGTAGCATAACCACTTGTGCGGGGAACAGGTGCGTCCAGAAGCATGTCCGTAGTTTTTCTGTAATAATAATCAGCTTCCAGGTTGATTCTTCCTTTCAGAAAACTGATTTCCAGTCCGGCATCTGTCTGAGCCGTCTTTTCCCAGCGAAGGTCCGGATTTGGTAAAACACTGATACCTGTCCCGCTCACTCTTGATTCACTAAATACACTGGCGTACGTAGAACTCAGAAGAGGCAGAGAAGAATACGGAGGAATTTCGGAGTTACCTGTTAGCCCATAGCTGGTACGCACTTTAAGGCTGGAAATAAGTGTATTGTTTTTCAGAAATTCTTCGTCAGATACCTTCCATGCAAATGCTGCAGACGGGAAGAATGCAAATTTATGATCTCTACCAAATTTGGATGAACCATCTGCACGACCTGTTACAGTGAAAAGGTATTTTTCCAGTAAGGTATAGTTCAGTCGTCCGAAGTAAGAATTAAATGCAAACCGTGATGCTCCCGATACGTATGGGTTTGATGAAGGAAGCGTTGCTCCTGCGCCAAGATTATCAGATCCAAAATAGTCTGTTGGGAAATTTTGAGATCCAACTCCGACCGTCGAGATATTGGTTTCCTGCCATGAAATACCTGCAAGTGCATTGAAAGAATGAATTCCGATTGTCTTGTTATAGGTTAAATAATTTTCCCATGACCAGAACGTCTCTTTTCTGTTTTCTTTTCTGGCCGTTCCCAGCTCACCCGGAGTAAGAGAACGTGTCTGAGATTGATTTACATCCTGATTAATCACATTAATAACCAAAACCGACCGGAGTTCAAGGCCTTTTGCCAACGTTACATTTCCGTAAAGGCTACCTAATGTTGTTTGGGTGTTCAGGTTATACTTACGTCCCATCAGGCGGTGAACCGAGCTAAACGCTCCTTCTGCTCCCGGGTAGTCACGGTTATTCGCATAAACGCCATCTTTATATTTTACAGGCAGGAACGGGAAATCTTCCACCATCTGGCGCGGAACTGCATCATTAATATCGACCAGATTTTCAGCCTGGTTGTTGTAGCTAAGCGTTCCACCGATCCGCAGCCATTTTTTTACCTGATCATCAATACTGAAACGGGATGAGTAACGCTTCAGATAGGACGTTTTGATCAAACCCTGGTCATCGCGGTAGCCAAGTGATAACGAGTAAGTTGTTTTGTTATTACCTCCGCTAAATCCAAGCTGATGATTTTGAGAAATCCTGTTTTGTGTAGCTTCATCAAACCAATTGGTATCATAATTAGGAGCAAATTTTTTGGTCCCGTCAGGATTTGTGGTAACCGTAAAAATCTCAGGGTACTTATCCTGCAATTGCTGACGACGAACCTGTGGATTATGGCTTGCATATTTTCCCTCAGCCCATCCCGCCGGATCATACTTCTGCATGTTTTTGTAGGAAAGATCTTCTACGTCCAGATACTGCTGTGCATTAAGCACCTTGGCACGCTTCGGTCCCGCTGTTGGTACGCTCAGATCCAGGTTGTAGGTAATAATTCCATCACCGGATTTTCCTCTTCTGGTGGTGATCATGATTACCCCATTTGCACCACGCGCTCCATAAATTGCTGTGGATGAAGCATCTTTAAGGACTTCAACAGATACAATATCATTAGGGTTGATAAAGTCAATGGCCTGGCTTGACTGGTTCTGATTGCCTTGTGGCAACATCACACCATCCACAACATACAATGGGTTATTGGATGAGTTAATGGAGCTAAAACCACGGATACGAACATTTGAGCGTCCGCCCGGACGACCCGAGTTAACATTGACCTGTACACCGGATACTTTTCCCTGCAAGGCCTGGTTCAATGAAGGAACAGGGCGTTCTCTTAATTCAGCTTCTTTTACCGATCCTACCGATCCTGTGAGATCCGATTTTTTAGCAGTTCCGTATCCGATTACCACCACTTCGCTAAGTGCTTTCGAGTCGGATTCTATTGATACATCTACAACGCTTTTGGTTCCCACAGCAACTTCCTGGCTGATATATCCAACAAAACTGAAAACCAGCGTTGCGCCTTCGTCCGGAACGGTCAGTGTATAATTCCCTTCGGTATCAGTAGTCGTTCCTGTACTTGTTCCTTTCACAACTACATTGACACCCGGCAAACCTTCCCCGTTGCTTTTATCGGCTACTTTTCCTTTAATTGACCGGTCTGCAATGATGCTGGTTTTGGAGATGTTTCTTGTGATAGTACGGGGATTTGCTTCGGCCTGCGTTGCACACAGCAATGCCAGAAAGAGGGGCGCGCACGCAGAGAATATTTTCCCCCGTCGGACCATACCTGGTGAGGTAGTAATTTTCTTCATAAATTAGGTTGGTTAGTTATTTATTAATTTTTTGTTGATTAGGTAGCAGACAGGTTCCATAAACCTGGGAGTTTTTATCATATTAATCTTTTTAGATGATCGTTTTTAATATTATTTAATAATGAGGTTATGAAAATACTCTTAATGATAAACAGGTCATAAATTGATCAACAGAATTAGAGGGGCAGTATTAAGGTTTAGCTAAGGACGATCAGGCGGTCGGCAGCTGTTATTTTTGTGCTAAATAACATTAATATTTTGACTATTTTATGCACTATTATGTCAAAATACAGTGCAAACGTTTGCAAAAATTTAAAAAGTTAAATTTTTTACTAATATATTCTAACTGTTTTTAATCAATTTTAACTAAAAAAAGTCCTGTAAGTATCAAACTCACAGGACTTTGTATATTAAATAGAAACTGTATTTTTAATCTAAATCAACAGTGCGACCGGTACGTACCGATTCGTCACAGGCAAAGGCAATCTGTAAACTGGTTACGGCATCCTGTAAGTGATCTGTTAAATCTGTGTTTTCAAGGATTGCTTTCAGGAAAAAACGTTGTTCCCGGTTGCAAAGCTCCTGATGATCCGGTTCGTCTTCCAGATTGATCCAGGAATCCTGCTGTACAAATTCATCCTTTTCATTCAGCGCGGCATGATGTACGCGGATCGATTCTGTCTTTGTATGTGCTTCCACAGAAGAAGATTTTCCGCTTGCACCTGCATCTTTTGCTACGATAGATACCGATCCTTTCGGCCCGATCACATCCTTTACAAAAAATGCAGTTTCGCTGATCATCGGCCCCCAGCCTGCCTCGTACCAGCCTATCGAACCATCCTCAAACCAGATCTGAAGCTGTCCGTAATTGTAATTCCCCGCAGGAATATCTTCTGTCAGACGGGCACCGATCGCATTCACCCGAAGCGGTTTTGAGCGTGTCATCTGGCACATTACATCAATATAGTGTACTCCGCAATCCACAATCGGGCTCAGGCTTTTCATCAGGTTCCGGTGTACACCCCACATATAGCCGTGGCTCTGCTGGTTCAGGTTCATGCGCATAACCAATGGTTTTCCAAGATTCTGAGCTTCTGCAACAAAGCGTTCCCATGATGGGTGGTGACGCAGAATATAACCCACAACTACTTGTTTTCCTGCTGCTTTTGCGGCTGCAACTACGTTTTTTGCACCTTCAACCGTGGCAGCCAAAGGTTTTTCTATGAACACATGTGCTCCGTTTTGAAGGGCAAGAATTGCAAATTCTTCGTGGGTATCCGGATATGTGGAAATACATACTGCATCCGGTTTTGTTTCTTTTAAAGCAGTTTCGTAATCGTTAAAAAGATTATAGCCGCCACCAAGCTTCTCGTTTAAAACCTCTTTGCTTTTTCCGGTTGATACGATTCCGCAGATTTCAAATCCGTCCAGTAACTGATAAGCAAATGCATGGGAAGCCCCCATGTTACCACAGCCTACAACCAGTACGCGAAGTGGATTTTCATTTAGTGAAGATGACATAAAGTAATTGGTAATTGTATGATTTTGGGTTATCAGGAATATTATAAGCTAACAAAGCTGCCTTCGATTTCGTGTCAAAAATAAGAATTATAATCCGTTTTCACCGGGAGACATTCCCATGTGAAAATTTAATCGATGATCGGTGACAAATAAATTTTTGAAATTCAAAATAAACATGCAATTATGCACAAATTTACCCCTTCACATCTATCAATGTTTATTATTACAAAAACACACGGGTTATTCCGTGTTATCAGAATTTTCTGTGTTCTGATTCTACTGCTTCATGTTTCGTTCAGCGCTTTGTCGCAGGAAGAAGATTTTAAACCCAAACTCGGTTTCATCGACCGCCCATCCCTGGACATGACTGCGTATCCCGGCGACAGTACTGCGGATGCCGTTTATCTTTATGATTATGGAAATGTACGGTTCTCCTATGAGGAGCATCAGGGTCTGGTAATGATTATGGACTGCTGGGCAAGAATAAAAATTTTAAAGGAATCCGCGCTCGACAAGGCATCTGTTTCTTTACCCTATTATTCGGGTTCATTGCCTGACAAGAAAGAAAAGATTTATGACCTCAAAGGGTTTACCTATAATCTGGAAGCAAACCAGATCGTAACAACGCCGCTGGATAAAAAGTCGGTGAAGGACGAAAAGTCGTCTGACACGTACTGGACTTTGAAGTTTAACCTGCCGAATGTGAAGAAAGGCTCGGTAATCGAGTATTTTTATACCAGAAGAACACCTCTTAACCTTCGTGATAAACCGGAAACATGGACATTTCAGGGCTCGATTCCATTTAAATGGAGCGAATTTCGTATAAAAATTCCTGCTTTTCTTGAATACAAAATGACCATGGGAGGCTATCTGCCATTACACATCAACAAGCATGAGCAGGTGAATACCGATGTCGGGCATAGTAAGTACAACGGTACTGGCCTGGCTTATCGCTTTGTTGTAAAAGATGCGCCTGCATTTATAAATGAACCGTTTATCACAACACCCGGGGATTATCTTTCTAAAATAGACTTTGAACTTTCAAGTTATGCAATTCCCGGCGAGGCTATCAAACGTTATTCTCAAAAATGGGAAAATGTGGACAGGACACTCGATCAGGCGACATGGTTTGGGGGAGAATTAAGAAAATCTGCTTATTTAAAAGAAATAAAGGAGGAGATTAGTAAGAAAACAAATGATCCGGAAGAACGCATGAACCTTGCCTATACACATATACAAAACCATACAAAATGGGATGGGTACACGGGAATGGGTTCAAAAGAAGGAGTGAAAAAAGCTTATGATAACAAAAAAGGTAATGCGAGCGATATTAACCTTTCCCTGATTACCCTGCTCCGCGAGTTGGACCTGGATTGTAATCCGGTAGTTCTGAGTACCAGGTCAAATGGTAAAATCCATCAGGAAATTCCCCTTCTGGAGAGTTTTAATTATGTGATTGGGCATGTTAAAATCGGTGAAAAAGAATACTTACTGGATGCTACCCAACCTTATGCCAGGATGGGGTTACTTCCTGAATATGCACTGAATGGTTACGGCCGGCTGATTCCCAAAAAAGGAAATGGCCGTTTTCTGGAGCTTTTACCCAGGGATTCAAAAAGCAAACTCGAAATGATTAATGCGGACATAGATCCCGAGGAAGGGACGGTTAAAGGAAGTTATACCCTTTCCTATGGCGGCTATGAGGCGCTTACGTGGAGAGCCAAATACAGTGATGAAGCTGAAAGTGTTTATCAGGAAGATCTTAAAAAGGAATTTAGCGAATGGGAGGTTAAAAACATTTCAGTTAAAAACAAGGATGGTGATCTGCGGGGATCTGTAAACATTGCCTGTGAATTTAATTATGAGGATGACAATGTGAGAGAAGGGTTGTTTTATTTTAATCCTTTTCTGGCAGGAAGATGGAGTTCAAATCCATTAAAGTCCAGTGAAAGGATTTACCCGCTTGACTTTGGTAGCGGTATTTCATCATCCTACATCGGCAGTTTCAAATTGCCGGAAGGTTATGCTCTGGAAGAAATTCCCAAATCGGAGGTAATCACGCTTCCTGAAAAGGCAGGCAGGTTTGCTTATCAGGTATCTCAAACCGGAAATGTGATTCAGGTCAACAGTACGGTTATTGTAAGCAAGGTTCATTTCCAGGTAGAAGAATACCACGCCCTTAAAGAATTTTTCGAACGGGTTATTCAGAAACATACACAGCCGCTTATCATTAAGAAAAAAATCAACTGAAATCACCCATCATGAAGATATTAGCCTTTCAGAACCTGTCTTTCCTGATTTTCAGTTTAGTCAGCTTACCTGTTTTCAGTCAGGAAGATTTTAGCGTAGCCAGGATAAATCCTGCATTGCTCGCCAAAGCCAGTGCGGTGATCAGGCTGGATGAAAGCAATTGGGAAATCGTTTCAAAAGGAGAAGCCAGGCAGCATAACCGGTTGGTCGTTACCATCCTGGATGAGAAGGGAGAAGAGCAGCATAGTCAGTTGCGTGTTCCTTACGATAAGTTTACCAAAATTACCGACATCAGCGGAAACCTGTACGACGCAACCGGAAAGGTGATTAAAAGGTTAAAAAATGCGGACATTGAAGATTACGGATACGGTTCAGGCGGAGATGAAATAACGGATGCCCGAGTTAAGGTGGCGGATTTTGGGAGGAAAAGTTATACCTATCCTTATACCATTGAATACAGCTACGATATCCGCGACCGTAACATGATGTTTTATCCCAGATGGATGGTAGCACAGCATTCGGAATCTTCCGTTGAGCATTGCACTTACATGATAAAAGTGCCCGCAGGCTTTCAATTCAGATATAAAGAGTACAACGATGCTCCGGCAGTGGTGAAAAGCAAAGGTGCGGACGGATCCGATTTGTATACATGGAAAATTGATAACAGGCCGGCTGTAAAAACGACGGACCCTTACCCGCTGCCATTGATTGAGTCGGCCATGATGATCCTTGCAGCTCCTTCGGATTTTGAAATTCAGGATTATCAGGGAAATTTCAGCAGCTGGGAAGACCTAAGCAAATTTTATTATACACTCAATGCAGGGCGGGATGTACTTCCCGCAGTAACGCAGGCAGAAATTAACGAATTGGTAAAAAACGCGAAGTCCGACCGGGAAAAGATTTTATTGGTTTATAAATGGATGCAGGGCAGGTCCCGGTACGTAAGTATCCAGTTGGGAATTGGCGGCTGGCAAACAATAGATGCCGCGACGGTAGCAAACAAAGGTTATGGAGACTGCAAAGCTTTGACGAATTTCACACTGGCAGCACTCCGGCAGGCTGGCATCACATGTTATGCAGCGCTGATTAAAGCCGGGGAGGAAGTCAGGATCAAGACGGATTTTCCCAGCAGTCAATTTAATCATGTCATTGCCTGTGCTATTGCTGCAAAGGATACGATCTGGCTCGAATGTACAAGCCAAACTGCACCTGCCAATTTTATGGGAACATTTACAGGTGGCCGGCCTGCCTTACTTGTGATGCCAAAAGGGGGAAAGCTGGTAACTACACCGGATTACAGATCGCACCACAATGTTCGCAAAAGCCGTGCTGAAGTAAAGCTGGAAGAAACTGGCGACGGTAGGATACAGGTGCATACCTTATATACAGGCCTGCAGCAGGAATCCCGAAACAATATCCTGCATAACAGCAGCGGGGAAGCACAGAAAAAATGGCTCATTAGCCATATCAATCTGCCCAGTCTCGCCCTCGAACGTTTTGAGCTGACTGAGGAAAAGGGCGAAGAGCCGTCCATTAACGAAAAGTTAAATTTAAGCGTCCGAAACTGCGCTGTCAAAACGGGGACACGCTTGTTTGTTAAAACCAGTTTACTGAGCCGGCCGCTCGAATTACCTGCGTCGACAGAACGCATCACTGATTTTTATCTGCCGCCTTCGGATTATGACTTTACAGATCTTGACACAGTGGCATATACAATCCCTGCCGGTTACAAACCGGAGTCGATTCTGCCGGCTGTGCAGGTTCATTCTATTTTTGGAAGTTTTGAAACCAAAACCACATATACCGGTGATCAGCTGCTTTGTACCAGGAAAGTTGTATTAAACGGAGGACGTTATGCTGCCAAACACTACCCTGCGTGGGTAGATTTTCTCAAAAAAGTAAGAAAGGCGGATCGGGCACAGGTGGTATTTGTGGCAGGGATTTAATTTGGTTATTCCAAATATTTTATTGCAATTTTGGTAAAAGGTATATGTAAAATCTGCATTCGTCATTTAAAGCCATCAATTGTTTTATGAGGTGGCGGAAATTCATTTATGTTAAAATCTGTATATAATTGATTAAAACACGAAATGTTTCCTGTTTATCCTTCTAGTACTTTTGATGAAAAGAATTGGTACAATATTTAATTAATACCTATATGAACAAAGAATCATGGCAGGGCGTATTTCCTGCACTAGTAACCCCCTTTACTGCTGAGGACACAATAGATTTCGATCTTTTTGACAAGAACTTAAAGGCACAGGTTGAAGCCGGAATTACTGGTGTGATCATTGCAGGATCCCTTGGAGAAGCAAGTACACTGACCCGAGCTGAAAAAAATGAGCTGGTAAAGTTTGCAAAAAGTGCGCTTCCAGCCGGTATGCCGGTTGTATTGTGTATTGCAGAACAGTCAACTGCTGAGGCGGTAAGTATTGCAAAAGAAGCAGAGTCTAACGGAGCTGACGGTTTGATGGTATTGCCTCCAATGCGTTACAAAGCAGATGATGATGAAACTGTTGCTTATTTCACTACGATTGCAAACAGTACTTCACTGCCATTGATGATCTATAACAATCCGGTTGACTACAAAATTGAAGTTACACTGGCTATGTTCGAAGAACTGGCAAAAATTGAGAACATCCACGCAATTAAAGAATCGACGCGTGATGTGAGTAATGTAACTCGTCTTTTCGGCCGTTTCGGTGACCGTTTCAAAATTTTCTGTGGAGTTGATACACTGATCATGGAAGAAGTGATGCTTGGTGCTGACGGTGTAGTAGGGGGTCTGGTGGATGCGTTTCCAAAGGAAACCGTTGCTATCTTTAATCTGGTAAAAGCAGGCTTATATAAGGAAGCATTGGCTATCTATCGCTGGTACCTGCCTCTTCTTGAACTTGATATTCATCCAAAGCTGGTACAGAATATAAAACTGGCTGCAACGCTGGCAGGAATCGGTTCGGAATATGTGAGAGCTCCCCGCATGGTTTTAACCGGTGCAGAAAGAGAACATGTTTTGAGCGTAATCAATAAAGCAATAGAATCACAGCCAGTTCTGCCGGAATATCTGAACCTGACGGCTGATGCTACTTTGGCATAAATTCAAAAAACAGGCTGGTTCCTGCGGATTACCTGCTCAATTCTGATTTGTGTAATTGAGTTTGAAACAGAACATTTAGGATGAAATTTTGTTATTAATCTTTCAGACCTAATTTCTGTAATTCGTACCACAAGGACAGTCTGTTTATAGAAGAAGTTAACCGGATGCAGCAGGTTCTTTCAGGAGCCTCCTGTATCCGGTTCAGACGAAAAATAAATGTTTTCGTCCACAGAAAATGTCCTTTTAAACATCCAAAGTTTTGACAAAAGAAATAGAAAGTACATTGCAAAAGGCCCAGGACGCTTTTACAGCGCTCGGGAAATTCAGTATTTCTCAGCGGATATTATTGATGCGTACTGTGGCGGATGAAATTGAAGCGCTTGGTCCTGAACTGATTGCTGCTGCTCAGGAAGAATCTCATTTACCGGAAGGACGCCTTACAGGTGAAAAAGGCCGTACAATTTTTCAGTGGAGAAGCTATGCTGATGCACTTGAAAAAGGAAGTCCGCTCGACGCAAGCATTGATACAGCCAATACGGAACGCACGCCTCCGAAACCAGATATCAGAAAAACGAACGTTGGCCTCGGCCCGGTTACTGTTTTCGGCGCAAGCAATTTCCCGTTTGCATTTTCAACAGCTGGCGGCGATACCGCAGGTGCAATCGCAGCGGGTTGTACGGTAATTGTAAAAGCACATCCGGGACATCCCAAAACGTCCCAAATCATGGCTGACGCAATCAGCAGGGCTGTTAAAAAGAGTGGTTTTCCGGAAGGAACATTCTCTCACATTGTTTGTGACACTTATGAAGAAGCGCAGATATTGGTAAGCCATCCGATCATTAAAGCAGTTGGTTTTACAGGTTCATACCGTGGAGGAATGGCCTTAGTGGAAGTGGCAAACAAACGCCCTGAGCCTATTCCGGTTTATGCAGAAATGGGAAGTATCAATCCTGTTTTTCTTTTACCCGAAAAATTAAGTACATCTGCTTCTGAGCTGGCTAAACAATATGCTGCCTCCCTTACACTGGGCGTTGGTCAGTTCTGTACCAATCCGGGTTTGGTGATCAGTGTGGAAAGTGCTGATCTGGACCAGTTTACAGAAACTTTACAGGAGGAAATTCTGAAAGTCGTTCCTGCTCCGATGTTAAATGCGGGTATAGCAAAAAGTTATGCAGGCAATTTAAACAAAATGATTTCTCAGGCTGGTGTGGAAGTGCTTGCAGTTGCAACAGCAGAAGCTGAGGAAGGACAGGGATCAGCAACAGTAGCTTCGGTATCTGGTTTGGATTTTCTGCTCAATGATGCATTGCAGGATGAAGTATTTGGTCCTTTTGCATTGATTGTAAAATGTAATGATACCGAAGAAGTACTTGCTGTAACAGAAAAAATTCATGGACAGCTGACTGCGACTTTACTTGCAACCAGCACAGATTTAGCTGAAAATAAAGCGCTTGTGTCTTTAATAGGAACAAAATGCGGAAGGATAATCTTCAACAATTTTCCGACAGGTGTTGAAGTCTGCAAATCCATGCATCACGGCGGACCCTTTCCTTCTTCGAGCAATAACCAGTATACATCCGTTGGGTCGGATTCGATCAAACGCTTCGTACGGCCGCTTAGTTTTCAAAACTGGCCGGATGAATTTTTACCGGAAGAATTACAAAACAGCAATCCGCTAAACATCTGGAGAACTGTTAATAATGAACTGACCAAAGAAGCGATAAATTAAATTCCAGAGACTTTCATTTGATTCGTGCTAATCGCCGGCTGCCGAAAGCCATATAATTATGCGTAAAACATTTTTTTGTATAGATGCTCACACCTGTGGGAACCCGGTTCGTGTGGTTGCAGGCGGCGGTCCTTT